>Ga0208161_1001676_pt1 | contig 11712 bp, 14 predicted proteins | sample CB_VirMetaG_3_FD_184538 | JGI IMG/M metagenome (GOLD analysis project Ga0208161, IMG submission 184538) | Freshwater to marine saline gradient viral communities from Chesapeake Bay - CB_1508_1S Viral MetaG (SPAdes) (version 4) | ecosystem: Environmental > Aquatic > Marine > Coastal | place: USA... | reverse complement strand
CGACGAAGACCTTTATTTGGATCGTCTGATAAACGCCGGCATTGGTATGATAGACGCTAAAGGAATGCTGGGTCAGGGCCTGATAACGCAGACCTGGGCGCAGTGGATGGCCAATAGCCCACCGCGAGAAGTGGCGCTCCAGCTTGGTCCGGTCCAGTCGGTGACGGCGGTCAAATACTATGACACAAGCGGCGATCTGCAAACGGACACTCTGGCGAATTATAATATTTTTGGCTTGTCGCGGAACAAAACAATCAAGCCAAAAACCGGCTACAACTGGCCGACTGCGCAAGTCCGCCAGGACGCAATTAAAATCGAATATGTCGTAGGTTTCGGCGATGCGTCGACCGATGTGCCCGAAACAATCCGGCACGCAATGTTGATGCTGATCGCGTACTGGTACGAAAACCGCGAAAATGAACTGGTTGGCGTTACTTCCAAAACGCTGCCATACGGGTTTGAAGACTTACTTAATCTGCATCGGGAGCGGTTCTATGGCTAGAGCCGGATTCTTCCGCGACCGTATTACTTTTCAGCGGATGGCGTCGTCTGCTGATGACTACGGGAACACAACAGCGGCCTGGGCCGATCACGCTTATCGCCATGCAGATTTTCGCGAGCGTCTCGGCAAGGAAGCAATTGAAGGCGGCGCGCTGCAAGATGTGGCGGCGGCAACAATGCGCGTCCGCGCCGATACTACGACAAAAGCAATCACGGTTGCTGACCGAGTCTATGCGCGTGATGCGGTGTGGGCGATCCGATCCATATCTCAAGTTGACGCTATGGGCGAAGTGCTAGAGATGCTCCTCGAAAAGGGCGTTGCAGCATGAGGGTCGAAGCGAAAACGGTCATCAAATCGTTTAAAGATTTGCCACGGGTGCAGCGTAAGCTCATCGGCGATGCGATCCGCATTTCGACACTTGAAGGTGTGCGCTGGGCCAGGACACTCGCGCCAGTCAACACCGGAAATTTGCGCGCAGGCATTCATGCTAAATTTGAGTTTACCGGCAATGTGTTACGGGGCTCTGTTGAAGCCGCGCCAGAAGATGGGCCAAGCCAGGCCAAGGCGTTATCTGTTGAATTCGGGCGGCGTTACACTCGCAAAAATCGCGTTCCAGGCAGGCGCGGTTTGAAAAATCGCGGCACGACAAAGCCAATTTCATTCATCCGCGAGACGCAGAAACTGCTAGGGCGCAAGCACAAAAACCGCATCAGAGCAGCTCTGCGCAAGGCTGCAAAGCAGGTAGGTATGGCATGAGTGATGGTTTCGCGCTCGCCTTACAAAAAGCGGTTCGGGTTGCGCTGCTGACTGATAGCGGCGTGACTGATTTGATTTCAACCCGGCTATATGACGAACCGCCGGCAAATGCGGTTTATCCATATGCCCGTTTTGGCAACATTGTGGCCGACACGTTCGACACGGATGGATCGACCAGCGCCGACGTTGCTCTGACTTTGGTAGCTCACTCGCGATCCACAGGACGGGTCGAGGCATCGCGCATAGCCGAGGCGATCCGGCAAGCGCTGCACCGTCAAGAAAGCGCTGTAAGCCCGACCGGGTTCACTTTGGTCGAGTTGATTTGCGAGCAATATTACGCCGACCGTGATGATGCTGCGGGCAGAGGCTACACCGCGACAATCATGTTTTCGGCGCTGATGGAAACCGCCTAGCGGTCCTGCCCGGTTGCGAGGTGGGCGCTCGCGTAAATTGAAAGGATCGAGACGATGGCAAAACAACTAGGCCGCTCTCTACTGCTAAAAATCGGCGATGGTGCTGGGTCTGAGGCGTTCACGGCATTTGCCGGCATGAACAGCAAAAGTCTGACCATTAACAATACCGCGATTGACGTGACGACGCCAGATGCGTCCACGCCGGGTGGCGCGCTCTGGGCGCAAAGCCTGAACGGCCTGAAGTCGGTCAGCTTGTCTGGCGACGGCATCTTTCTCGACGAAAGCGCTCAGGAAGGCCGGCTTAATACCATTGCCATGCAGGCAGATCCGGTCGCCAATTTTGAGATTGTCGTGCCGGACTTTGGGACGTATGCCGGCGAATTCCGCGTCACATCGCTTGACTTTGGCGGTGACACGGAAGGCGCGGTCACGTTCTCAGCCTCGTTTGAGTCTAATGGCGCGGTGACGTTCACGGCGGCATAATGGCAATCACGGCTAAAGCCCCGCGCGGAGGCGTTGTCGAAATAGTCGGCAGCGCCTCCCATGTGTTCCTGCTGCGATGCGCCGAGATCGAGCGCTTCGAAGATCAGCACCGCGGGATATTTGATCTATGGGATGGCTTCTTCGCGCGCGGGCAGAAACCGACATCAAAAGAGGTCAAGGATTTGCTCGCTTTGGCTTTGGTGGGCGGAGGCAAAACAGATGCGCAAGCTGATAGGATCATTGAAAACGGCGGCGCAGAAATGCTGCTCCGCTATTACCAAATTGCCCAGGCGGTGTTGGGAATTGCTCTCATGCCTGATGCGCTGGATCAGACGCCAACTGTAAAAAAAAAGCGGGTTCGAAAGGCGACGGCAGATTTAACGTCCGATCCCTTATCCGAAGCGGGATCGTCGCCGGCCTAAAACCCGTTGAAATCCGGGCTATGATCCCGCGCGATGTTAGGCTAGTATTCGACGGTTGGCAGCAAGCGCACAGCCCGAAAAAACCGGGTGATGATGCGCCCAGCCTTGCGGAGGCGCGGGCTTTGGCTGAAAGGTACGGGTAATGGCGATTTCCGCGCAAGAACTTAATATCATCTTGTCGGCCCGCGATAAGCAATTTGCGAAGGCTATGGCCGACAACCAAAAGCGCGTCGAGCGATTCGCCGCGAAGTCGCAGAAGCAGCTATCCAACACCGGAAAATCATTCTCTGCCCTAGGCACAGCGGCCAAGCGATTAGTGCCGTTGCTTGCTGCGGCGTTTGGCGCTCGCGCTATATCAAACATGATCAATGCCGCGGCGGAACTTGGTAATCTGGCGTCGGTCGCAGGACTCAGCGTCGAGAGGTTCCAGGAAGTCGCGTTCGCCGCGCAGCAGTTCGGCGTCAGCACTGAAAAAATGGCGGACATTCTCAAAGACGTGAACGATAAGTTTGGCGATTTTGTGCAGACCGGGGCGGGGCCGCTTGCCGACTTTTTTGAGAATATAGCGCCAGCCGTTGGCCTGACAGCGGACGCCTTTGCTAAACTGTCATCTGAGGAAAAACTCGGTAAGTACATACAAGCATTGGAGAAAGCCAATCTATCGCAAGCCGATATGACCTTCTATCTTGAGGCAATTGCATCCGATAGCACGTTGTTACAAAAGGTTTTTGCAAACAACGGAGCCGAACTGGATCGGCTGTCAACTAAGATCCGAGACGCTGGCGGCGTCATGGATAAGGAGATGGTTGATAAGGCCAAGGCGGCTAAAGAAGAATTTTCCTTGGCGTCTGAAGTTATTAACACGCAGTTTGCCGTTGCCTTGGGAGATCTGACGCCGCTGTTGACGGATGCGGCGTATCTGATTGGGCAAGTTGCCTCTGCTATTGGCGCGTCTTACAGAGAGGTGCGCAATTTCTTTGGCGAGATCGAAGAACAAGATATCCGTGCGCGGATCAAAAGCATTGACAAGCAGATTTCTGATACCATCGAAAAGCGCGGCGGCCAGGCTGGAACGCCGGAACGTCTGCAAAAACTGTACAGCCAGCGCACCCGGCTAGGAGCGGGCTTGCCAGATATAGCTGGCGATGAGAGCACTGCTGGTATTACGGTGCTGCCAAAACTTACGATAACAGGGAAACCGCCACCAACAGCCGCAGAGCGCGAGGCCGCAGAAAAACGCCTAGAACTGCTGCGGAAAGGCCAGCTTGCGACATTACAAGCCTATGCCGATGCGGTGGCAGAGGGCGAGGAAGCAGCCGCCGAGATGGCGGAAAAACACGTTGAAAGGTTGCGCGACGTCCAGGCGGCGTATGACAGCGTGCGCGGCTCCATTGATCCGCTCCATGCCGCCTATCAGCAATACGGCGATGCAATCGGCGCGGTCAACGCAGCGCTCGAACAAGGGACTATTACAGAGCAGCAAGCGTCATCGGACCGGGCTCGCCTGATCGGTCAACTGCAACAGACGCAAGATGAACTCAGCGGCATGAAAGATTTGATGAATTCGCTAGAACAATCAATCTCCACGGCGTTCGGCGAATTCATTACCGGATCGGCATCGGCTGGGGACGCCTTCAAGCGATTAGCGTCCACCATCATTCAAGAGTTAATTCGGATTGAGATTCAAAACGCCAAGGTTGGCAAGGCCAGCCTGATCGGCTCGCTGTTCAAAGGCATTGGCGGGCTTCTCGGTGGCTTAGGCGGCGGAGGCTTTGGTGCTAGCGCGGCGCTTGGGGCAAGCGGCGCTGGCGTTATGGCAAGCGGTGGGTTTGTGCCGTTCATCGGCCCAGGCATGGCGAAAGGGGGCGTTTTTAGTGGCGGCAACGTCACGCCATTCGCCCGCGGCGGCGTCATCAACCGGCCAACGCTGTTTCCGATGGCAAAGGGCGCAGGTTTAATGGGCGAGGCCGGCCCGGAAGCGATCATGCCGCTGACTCGCGGTCCAGACGGCAAACTAGGCGTTGCTGGCGGAGGCACCAGCGTCAATGTTAATATTATCAATCAAGCCGGGGCAGAGGTTGAAACCCGCCAAAATGGGCCGGATATTGACGTCATCATCCGTAAGGCCGTGGCGTCCGATATTGCAGGCGGTGGGCAGATATACCGGGCCATAGGCCAACGGTTCGAAACCAGCACGCGGTTGACCAGGAGATAGACCCATGGCGACTTGGCCAGTCAGCTTGCCGCAATCCATGGAAATGGACGTATCTGACAAAATGCAAATGGCGTTTCTGCGAACCGAAATGGACGCGGGGCCGCATAAGCAGCGCACCCGGTTTACAGCGGCGGCGCGTTACATCAGCGGCACCATGGTATTAAGCCAAGCGCAGCGGCAGACCTTCGACGCCTTCTACACGGCAACGCTGGGCTATGGCGCAGACTCGTTTACTTGGTACGATCCGGTTGACGGCGCGGCGGTTCATATGCGGCTGATAAATACGCCGGACTTCCAAGCCATTCGACACGGCGGCACGGGGGTCATCGGCAAGGCGTTTGGCCATTGGCGCGTGTCGCTTTCGCTAGAGATTTTGCCCACCATAGCGGCTACTATTCCGGTTCCGGTGGCATCTATTGATGTCGCCGCGTTAGTCCCAACTGTTACGGTGGTTTAGATGGCTAGGACAATATCAGCGGCGGCGCTGTCCGCGCTATTGGCGCAACAAACCAAGCAGGTATTTTTGACGCTGTTGGATATTTCGCACAGCGGCTTCGCGAACACGTTTCATTTCGTCAACAATCCGGTGCCGATTGTGAGCAATGGCAGCATTTACCAGCCGTTTCCGTTTATGCTAGATTTGCCAGAGGATACCGCCGAAAGGCCACCGCGGGCCAACCTCGTGGTCGGCAACGTAACGCGCGAGATCATGGATGAAATCAGGACGATAAGCGCCAATGAGCGCATTCGCGTTGACTTCCACGTGATTATGGCCAGCGAGCCAGACAATTATGTTGACACATTTGCAAACTACGAGTTGCAAAACATCAGTTATGACGCCTTGACGATCCAAGGCGAGTTGATCCTAGGCGACTTCCTAACGGAGCCGTTTCCGCCGGATCGGTTCACGCCCAACCTTTTCCCGGCATTGTTCTAGATGGCGCACTGGTCTACACATTACATCGGCATTCCGGTTGCTTTGCTAGGTGACAGCAAGGCCGGTGTGGATTGTTGGGGATTGGTGCGGCTAGTTTACCGCGAAGTGTTTGGCCTTACAGTGGAGCACCACAAAGCGCACCTCGCCGCAGCGCATCGCGGCGTAGCGATTGATACCGCTGATTTTGCGGCCATCACAGAGCCGACTATCGACCCCGTTGACGGTGATGTCTTGCATATGTGGTCGATTAGGGACGGCGTGAAAACGCCAAATCATATCGGCCTAGTGGTGGGAAATAAGACTAAGATTCTGCATGTGCAAGAGCGCGTTGGTTCTGTTATCATGGACGTCTCACGGTCGCCGAACACATGGCGACCGATCCAGTATTATAAGAGGCCAGGGCGTTGAGTATCGTTGCCGCAACTACCACAATAGCGCCAGCGCCGACAACCTACCGCGTTATTGCGCGCCCTAGCCCGTTTTCAGAACGCACTGTTGCCTTTGATCTATCGCCAGACCAAACAGTTGCCGACGCCATAGAGCGCGCCAGCGCATTTCCCGGCATGACGTATCAGGCATGGATCCATGATAGCCCGCTAAACGGCGCGCTGCACCATCGCATTCGCCCGAACGCTGGCGCGACGCTATATCTAAAGCCGACGCTGCACGATCCTGCCAGCTTAGTCGCTTTGACAGCAACCGCATTAAGTGTGAGCACGGCAACCGCCACAATTATTGTCAACGTCGGCCTGGCGCTAATATCAACGGCACTTAGTCTGATTACATCGCTGCTCTTTGCGCCGAAAGCCCCAGAGATCGCGCGCAATCCCGATGAGCCGACTGTCTACAACATCAGCGGCGCGCGTAACTCCGCCCAGCCGTTCGCGGTTATCCCTAGCGTCCTAGGGAAGGCGCGCTTCGTGCCGCCTTATGCCGGTCTGCCCTACACCGAGATTGTTGATAACGATCAATATCTACGTCTGCTGGTGGTGTGGTCTTATGGCACTTGCCGGATTAGCAGTCTCAAAATTGGTGAGACGGCCATAGACGATTATCAGGACATTGAATATGAGCACGTTACCAACGACCCCGGGCTAGGTGAAGCCGAAGAGATCACATTATACCCCGATCAGGTCCGTCAAGAGGACTTGTCAATTGCCTTTGACCAGGACAATTCAGGCGGATACAGCGCTTGGCAAGAACGCACGACGCCAATTGAGACCGATGAGATCGGGATCACGATCACCTGGCCGCAAGGGCTCACACGCTACGCCAGCAGCGGCAAGCGCCTTGATTTTACTACGCACATCCAGGCTGAATATAGCGTGACCGGCGCGGCGTCCTGGACGTCATTCGCCGATGAAGATGTTGTTGCTCATACGGCCCAGCCGCTGCGGCGGTCATGGCGCACCACGGTTACGCGCGGGCAGTACGACGTGCGGGTGCGGTATCGTTACGTCATCGGCGCCACGCTAGAAAACCCGGACGGGGTTAGGGCAACGGCGACCTGGACGGCATTGCGCTCGTTCAAGAATGAAGACCCTATACAGCTTGCTGGCCTAGCCTATACTGCTATCCGGGTGCGCGCTACCGATCAGCTAAACGGCGTCCTTGATCAAATCAACGCAGTTATTGAGCGAAAGATTCCGGCCTTCGATGGCGTCGATTGGAGCAATGAGGGCTATTCCCGAAACCCCGCCGACATTTACCGCTATATCTTGACGGCGGATGAGAACAAGCGGGCGCTTGGCGTTGCCAGCATAGACGACGTTGCCTTAGCGGCATGGTGGCAGTATTGCGACGATAACGCATTTACCTATGGCCACGTGATCGACTTCGACATTTCCATATGGGATTTGCTGGTGCAGATCGCGTCGGCGGGGCGTGCGACGCCAAGCGTTGTTGATAGCAAATGGGGCGTTATCGTTGACACCTATCGAGACACGGTAGAGCAGCACTTCACGCCGCGAAATACCTGGAATTATGTGGGCCAGCGGCTATGGCCTGAGCAGCCGCACGGCTTCCGGGTGCGCTTCGTCAACGAAGCGCGGGACTACATGACGGATGAGATGACCGTTTACGACGACGGTTACAACGCGGGCAACGCCTCGATCTTCGAGGCGCTGGAACTGCCGGGCGTGCAAGGTTCTGACCAGGCATATGTGATCGCGCGGCAATTTCTGGCTATGGCGCGGCTTCGCCCGGAAATCCATACGTTCGATGTTGATATTGAAAACCTCATTGCTACGCGGGGCGATAGGATCAAGTTCAGCCATGACGTCCCGCTGATCGGTAGCGGCTATGGTCGTGTCATTCAGGTTGACGGTCAGGTTATAACGCTTGACCAAGAAGTGACCATGGCGAGCGGTAGCAATTACTCGTGTCGCTTCCGCCTCGCCGATAACAGCACGTTGCTGCGGTCCGTTGTTCTGGCGATTGGCACGGTGACGCAGATCACGCTAAGCGGCTCGGATGCGATTGCGACAACGCCAAGCGTCGGTGATCTTTTTATGTTTGGCCCCGTTGGTGCCGAGACGCTTGACCTCATCATTGCAAGCATCAACCCCGGTCGCGACTTGACTGCAACAATTGAATGTTACCCGTATTCGCCTGAAATTTTTGAGGCGGCAACGTCAATCCCAGAATTCGATAGCAAGGTCAGCTTGCCACTAACCCGCTCCATGCTAGGGCCGGCGAACCCGGCCATCACAGACGTGGTGTTGGATGAGCGGGCTTTGACCAGGACGGCACTAGGCGACCTTCTGCCGGGGATCAACGTATTTTTCCGCCGCGGCGTTTCAGACCCTGCGGCGGATGGTAGGCAATACACATTGGCGGAAAACTTTCGCGTTAGGTGGCGCGAGTCCGGTAGTGCTGACGGCTATTCATACAGCCCTATGCTGCAAGATGCGCAGGCGTATTTGATCCAGGGCGTTGAAAACGGCGAAGCATACGACATCGGCGTTCAGGCATATGACCGGTATGGGGCCAGTAGCGAATGGGTGACGCTGCAAAATCAGACAGTTCTCGGCACCACGGCTGCGCCGACTACGCTCACCAGCTTCGTGGCCAACACGACCGGCGATCAGACTTATGTGATCTGGTCGTATGATGATATTCCGATTGACGTGATCGCTTACGAAATCCGCTACCACTCAAGCCAAGGCGTGACGAACTGGGCTACGATGACGCCCATCGCGTCTAACATCCCTCGCGACGCTCGCTCCTATGCGGTGCCGTCGCGACACGGCACCTACGCCATTAAGGCTATCGACGTTAACGGCACTCGTTCGGAAACCGCGCTATATGCCAATGTAGGTTTGTCCGACCCGAAAACATATTACACCGCAGCTACAAACACTGATGCGCTTACGGGCGGCACTTATATTGATACGGTCCTAAACGGTGATGGCGATATAGAGTTAGATGTTGATGCGGCTGGCGATTTCGTGCCTATCGGATACTACGAGTTCGCCGCGGCGACCGATTTGGGCATGGTCACAAGCGTTAGGCTTATCTCGAACATCAGCTCCAACATTCTTGACACCGGCAGCTATATGGCCGATTGGGCGACCCTAGCAGCGGTGACAAGCCTTGATGGCGGTATCAGTCCAAACGATGTCCAAGTGACAATGCAAGTCGCTATCTCCACCGTGGATAGCGCCTCGCCATCTTATGGCGATTGGCAGCAATTCGTCGTTGGCGAGTACACTGCACGACATCTCAAGTTCCGGGCGGTCCTGGAGACCAGGGACGTTGGCTTTAGCCCGACGGTGGAGGCGGCTTCAGTGGTCATGCAGCTAGAGGATCTTATCGTTAGCGAAGAAAACATTTCTTCGGGGACTTCGTCCTATAACGTCACGTTCGCGCCTGCATTCTTTGCGCTGAAGTCGATCACGATCTTGCCGCAAGACATGGCAACCGGCGATTATTATACCATCACCAGCAAGGCGCGAACGGGCTTCACGATTACGTTCTACAATAGCGGGGCGACCGCCGTTGATCGAACCTTCGACTATCAGGCATATGGATACGGGCGGGAAAGAACATGAGCCAATATGATTTTGGAACAATAGACCCTTCAACTAAGTCTGGAACGGGCCTAGCCAGCGACCTAAACTCATGGCGGACGGCGCTGCATTCGCTCCACAGTGGCACGTCCCGGCCTAGCTATGCGGTGGCCGGCACGCTCTGGATCGACACCACGGCTTCCCCGTGGTCGCTCAAAATTTATGACGGCTCTGACGATATTGTGGTGGGCACGATCAACGCCACCAGTAACGAGTTTTCCGTCACGATAAATGACAGCGCCGTGACGACCGCCAAGTTGGCTAGTGGCGCGGTGACTGTGGCAAAGTTTGCAACGGTAGCGGGCAACGCGGGGAAACTGGTTGCCTACGACGCAAGCGGTGTTCCGACAGTTGTTGCGGCGGGAACTGATACTTACCCGCTGGTTTCCAACGGCTCGTCCCTGGCGGCGTTCGAGCAGCTCGCCACGGGCGGTATTGCCGACGCCGCGGTGACGGTCGCCAAGATCAGCGCCGCAGGGTCAACCGCTGGGCAGGTGCTTACGTCAACTGGAAGCGGGACTGCGCCTGCATTTCAGGCCCTAAGCGCTGCTATTCCGGCACACCTATCGGTTGGGTCATATGCTATTTTGGTAAATAGCAGTAGCTCTGTCAACATGACAGCCGGGTCTTCATACACATCCAATTTGCGATACGGCGTGACGCTAACTTCTGGCATTTTTGGTGTAGTTCAGAGCGGCAGTTCGCTAACGACCGGAACAGCAATCAGTGGCCAGACTTGGATGTGCATGGGAAGTGGTGTGCGGGGTCGGGAGGGCGGCGGCGATCCTTCCTATACTTTCTCCGCAGGTCTGTTTTTGAGGACTGCATGATGCAGGACGAGCGCAGCATAATCGACTGGACCGCTGTGACAATCGCAGCAGGAACTTTTTTCGAGTTCCTGCCTGCAATCAGCGCTCTTTTGTCGGTCATCTGGCTGTCGCTACGCATATACGAGACAGATACCGTTCAGCGCCTGCTGGGTCGCGTGAGAAGCGAGGAGAAGTAACCGCTGATGGACGGGGCAATTGATATCAAGCTGATGCTGACGCTCGCCGGGATGCTGGTGAGCGTCGTCAGTGCAGCGGCTATAGCAAAACGCGAGATAAAGCTGCTGGCTGATCAGGCGCACGACATCGAGACCCGCTTGCGCAAGCTGGATCAGCGGGTTGACAGGTTAGAAAACGTCGTCGATACGACACAGCACCGGATCGGCATCCTGGCTGGCATGTCGTCACCTGATACGATGGAACGCCGGCATCGAGAGGTCGAGCGCCTGCGTGTCGAGGTCGATCAGTTAAAACGCGAGGTAATGAAATGATTGGCTCTTTGGTCAGCACATTGGTTGGCCCGATCACCGGGCTACTAGATAAGTTTATCCCAGACGCCGACATGAAGGCGAAGCTGGCGCATGAGATCGCAACCATGTCGGCAAGGCAGGCGCACGAGTCGGCGATGGCGCAGATCGAGGTCAACAAAGCCGAAGCGTCTCACCGCAGCGTATTTGTGGCAGGCTGGCGACCATTCACGGGCTGGTGCTTAGGGGCTGCCCTCTGTTGGCATTTTATTTTACAGCCTTTTGTGCTATTCTGCGCAACGCTGGCTGGGCACGAACTACCGCCGCTGCCAGCATTTGACATGGACAGCCTGTTGACCGTGTTGCTTGGGATGCTAGGTCTAGGCGGTCTTCGAACTTTTGAAAAATCCCGCGGCGTCTCAAAATAGGAGCAGCTACCATGGCCGTCACGATCACCCTTTTCAACCACACCGCCCAGTTGTTTGCGAGCGGCGCGAATAGCAGCAGCGATACCTACAAGATCAAGCTGTACAGCGCGCTGACGCCGGACGTGACTGACACGACGCTCGCTGAAGTCGATGCTACCGGGACCGAGGCAACCACCGGCACCGGCTACACCG
>Ga0208161_1001674_pt1 | contig 11719 bp, 15 predicted proteins | sample CB_VirMetaG_3_FD_184538 | JGI IMG/M metagenome (GOLD analysis project Ga0208161, IMG submission 184538) | Freshwater to marine saline gradient viral communities from Chesapeake Bay - CB_1508_1S Viral MetaG (SPAdes) (version 4) | ecosystem: Environmental > Aquatic > Marine > Coastal | place: USA... | reverse complement strand
AAGCACCATGTGTATTCTTTAAATTTTTAATTACAGTTTCGGTAGCTTTTTCTCTATCTTCCTCAGTTGCTTCGCGAAGTGTAAGAATACCCATTTGATTGAGTTCATAATTCATACCTTTTTTAAACTCATACGGGTTAATTGACTCAAATTCTAAGTCAACATTACCAGGATTACCTTTAAGTTTATTGGGTTTTCTTTTTTTACCGTAAAACTCGTCATTATTTTCGGTTAATCTAGCCATTGTTTATTATTGGTTTTGTTATAAATATATAAAAATCACAAAGACTCATATTTAAAATATTTAATAGTAAAATCACTATAATTTTCTTTTTCTATATCTACCCCATTACTAAAATGGTTATTAATTATTACATTCATTTTATGGTCTTTAAAGTAAGGGAGCAATTTTTTATCTAAACTTCTTACAGCTTTCCCATTATAAAAAATAGTAATTTCATCAGGGGTATATTTAAGACCATATTTAATAAAATTAGTAGTTGGGTTTTTAAACCCAAAATAATGGGTTTTAGCTTTAGCATTACTATTTTTACCTGTTTTAATATCTTTATAATGAAAATTTGATTGTAAATTCCAAAACCCTAAAGGATTAAACCTATTAAATTTTAGATATCCATTTCTTTTTTGAGTATATCCTTCAAATATATCAATTTCAGGTGGCCAACTATTAGCACTCCACATCCAAAATGCTGGCCATAAATGTGGGCCTGTAGGTAGTTTGGCTTCTATTTCAAAATAACCATATCCAAACATTTGTTTGGATGAAATTAATCCAACGGACATAGGGGATTCTATGATTGTTTGGTTCCCATTCTGTTGCATTTTAAAAGATTTAGGATCCCTTTTAGTTAGTAAATGTAAATAATTGTATTCATCTACATTAACACATTTAGCATTATACCAACAATATAATTTATCCGCATGGATTTGGCCCCATCTTTCTTGGGTGGACCATCTATAACCTGACCAATCAAATTCTTTAACCACAATAACTTTTTTATTCAAATATAAATATACTATCTTTTTCCTCCGTGGTATTCTTTTGCGTAGCCTTCTTCAATTAATTGTTTATTAACATTAATTAAAGTTATACCATCTTCACCTTCTATGGGAGAAAGAGAATCAACAAATACATTAGCTAAGGCTCTACCAAATTTACCTAAACCAGATACATGTAATATACATTTATTATTATTAAACTTCAAGATTTCTTCTAATCTAGCTTTAGCAGCTAATCCACGTTCTTTTTCTTTTAAATCCCGAGTTCTAGATTCTGGGGTGTTGATACCTTCCATTCTAACCCTGATTTTTTTCCAAGTATGAAATCCTAAATCTATTGTGCAATCGATAGTATCACCGTCAACTACTTTATCTACTATTGCATTATATTCGTACATTAATCTTCTTTTATAGCGTTTATTTCTTGTTGAATTTCTTCTAAAGAAATTTTTAACTTTAAACTAATACCTGCTTGATGTTTTTTAACTACTTCTCCATCTTTTAAAATAAAAACTACTGGAACTGATAATAATTCATCTTGGATAGTTTTAGGTTGGTGTTTTAACCAACCAAATTGATAAGTACATCCTGTTAATTGTTCTAAATCTGAACGAGTATTAGCACTATTCCATTCAGCATTAACTTGGATTACTTTTATTTCTTGGGAGAATAATGTGGTACTAAACAATAAAGATAGTATTATTAATATATTTTTCATGGTTTTTTACTTATTTCGTATAATCTTTCTTCAATTACATCTAATTTTTTACCATTTTCCTCAACTTTTTCTTGAGTATTTATAATAGTTTCTCTAATAAGTTTATCTTTTAAATCATATTCAGTTCTACTAACTTCAGGTTCTGGGAGTTTTTTAGCTTCTTCAATATCTGCTTGGAGTGCAAACCACATGCTTATAACAGTGGCTGCTCCTATTAAAATTAAACCAATAGTTTTTAAATCTAAGGTTACTTTTGTTTCTTCGTTTAAATATGTCATTGTTAATGGTAAGATATAAAGGTTAAAAACGCAACCTTTATTCTTATCCATAACCTTTGCCAACGAGATAAAGACTTAAACTCAGAAGTATTAAATATGTCTTCAATCTGTTGCATAAACTTTTGTTAATTTTTTATTTGTTAATATCAATGAATCAAGGTACTCAATTTGAGTATATGATTCTTGTAGATTAGATTCAAGATATTCTATTTTTTCTAATAGAGTACTATATTCTTGAATATGTCTTTGAAGTATATCTTCAGTATTTTTTATTTTTTCTTGTGATAAAACTAAATCCTTAGACAAAGATTTTATTTTTTGGCTTTGACCTTCAATTATGCTATCACGAGTAGCTAATTGGGATTCTAAAGTAGTAATAAGTAGTTCTTCGTCCCTTATAGTTTTTTGAAGGTAAGATAATCTTTGTTGCTCTTTTTTTTCTTCTTCTTTTATACTAATAAGAGCATTATCAGCTAGTTCTAAAGTAACATCTATAGATTCTAAAAAACCATCATCTTCTATAATAATAGTTTCAATAATTTCTTCTTCAGGAAGAAAAGGAAGTTCGGAATTTTCACCAGCAGTAGTAGCACAACCAGTCAAAATTAAAATAGGGATTAATTTCTGGAATCTAAACATTCTAATAACTTTTCATTAATTTCTTCTAATTTATCTTCATACCTAATAATAGTTTGTTCTAATGTAGATACTCTATCTTGGAGTCCTGCTTCTATACGAGCACAAGATTCTTTTTCAGACTGAAGTTGAGCGGCATGGAGGGTCTTTTGATCCATGTAAAGATAACCTATAGCTACTACTAAAATAAAAGCAATAGCTGTGGTAGGGTTTTCTTTAAAATCGTTGAAACCAGGTAATTTCATTTTTTAGAAAATTTTTCTAGGCCAGCTATCCCAAAGCTACCTAAGGTTACAATAATAAAGGAGTTATAGATAAATTCGTTAATTACTAAATCTTTCCCGAACCATCCTGTTACTATATCAGCTACAGCAAAAACTGCCATCATAGCAAATGCACCGAATCCAACAATCGATTTTTCGTTATATTCGTTGTTGTCTTTAAAAATTTCTTTCCAACTCATGGTTATGCCATTTTTTACTAAATAAGTTTACCATAACCTTTATACTAATAAATATTAATCTAAATCATCAAAACGAAAATCATCGTAATCACCTTGAGAATACTCAATATCATTTATTAATTCAACTAAAGTATCATATACCTCAGATAAATTAATTTCATTATATTCAATACCTTCTGTGATTAAAGATAATCGTGCTATAATATCTGCGTGATCCATGCGATATAGGTTTTAAAATTTTATCAAAACTACATATATGAAAAATTAAAAAACCTTAACAGTATTAGAAAGAAGTAGATTATTAATTGTATTTGCAACTAAAGGTATATTATCTAAATCAATATACTTAGCAGCGTTACCATACATTTTCTTAAATGTATCCTCAGAACTTTGGGTTTGGTCCCAAGTATCGTGGATATAATAACTTAATACTCCTATTCCATTTTGTTTATATTTCCTAACTACTTTTGAAGTATGATTAATAGCTGTGTTAAAATTATAAGTCATTGAACTTATATTAGGAAGCCCATCTGATATATTTAGTAAGTATACTTCTTGGTTATATGAAGGTCGTGGGAGGTTTTTACTAATTTCATCCAAACAAATACCCTCAGGGGTCATACCACAAGTAATTAATTTTTTAAACTTATTTAGGTATTTAACTGAGTGTTTTTTAGAATTAAAAGCATAACCCAAAAGGGGTCGTTGTTGAGATTTCCCATCTAAGGTTCCCCTTAAAGAAATTTCAACATCAAAATTTTGAAGGTGACAAGCAGCATAAGCTATAGCTATTGCTGTTTGAATGGTTTTTTTAAGTTTATTACCTCTCATACTACCACTTAAATCAAGTGAAATATGAATAAAAGTATCTTTATAATTTTCTTTTTCTACTCTGTAGAATAAGTTTTCATTGAAGTTAGCTTGGAATAACTTTTTAGAATTGAGTTTACCCTTCTTTTGATTTTCAAAAATATCATTTCGAGTTGTATTTCGAACTTTAAGTTTTGAAAGAAGAGATTTTCCTAAAGCTAACCCTTTATCTACATCTTCATCATGATGATTAAATACTGAAGTAAAATATTCTTCCCAATCATTTGTGACAATAACAGGTATAGAAGTATTTTTATTTACCTCACAATATTTAATTTTAGTATCTGAAGTAGCTAATTTATTAACTTGTTCTTGTATTTTTTTATGGACACGTTTCTTACGGTATTGTGAATTAATAAAATTCTTTTGACGGTCTACATGTTCACGAGTCTTATATTCTTGGTTATTAAGCGGTTTGTTATCTCCATTTTCTTTTTTTTCTTCCTCTTGAATATATAGTTTAATGATATTATAAATTTTAACAGCTACTTCTACACAATCGCGTGTAGATTGTAATTTATTTATGGCTTTAAACGTAAGTAAATCGCGTATCTCTTGTAAGCCAGGTAATGCATTAAGATCAGAATTACGGTTAAATATATTAATTATTCTAAAGAAATATGCATCCCAAGATGGTGTTCTAAACACATCATTTTGAAGATTTTCATCTATAATGGTATTGTAAAAAGATTTACGATAAAGTTCTTCATAATAAAATTGATAACCTGGAGCTGTTGAATAAACAAAGTTATCTATTCTTTTATCTTCAACAAAATTAATTAGAGTAAATACATTGTCATGGTCTTCTTCTGGGATACCATGTACTCTTTTTAAGACTCTATCTTTTTCTTTATTAAGATATCCAAAATCTGTTAATAAAACATGAGAAGCTTCATGTAAAGCTAATCCTACAGTGTAGTCTATCGTATCTTCTTTAATATTAGATGCAATGTAAACAGTTTCTCCATCAGTCATTGAGTCGCCTGATGTAGCATACTGTACAGGAATATCTTTTCCTGTTAAGATTTTTACAAAATTAGTGATTCCTCTTTGAACTTGTGCTAAAAAGAGTGGATCTTCATCATCAAAGTGTCGCAAATCCATCCAATACGCTGCCCCTTTATTCATAAAATATGATTTTCTTATATAAAGATAATAAAAAAATATTAAAAAGACAAAAAAAAGCGACCCGAAGGTCGCTTTCCTTTTATATCACCCTGTGAATATTTTAGAAGTTGTATTTCAAACTAGCGTTCCAAGTACGTCCAAAACCGAACCATACTGAGTTTCTAACGTCAATACCATTCCAAGTTGTAGAAGCATCATCAGCGTGGATGTTCGTGTTAGATTCTGCAATGTAAACAGTATCGAACAAGTTATTAACATTCACTCTAAAAGTAGCTTTATTGTCAAATAATCTAACAGTAGCACCTAAATCAGCTAATCCAAAAGATGGAAGTTGAAGAGCACCTGCGTTATCTGGGCTGTAAAAATCGGAATTATTAATACTCCAATCCGCATACAAACCATCAACAAATCTATAACGCATATCAATATTAATGTTATTACCAATTCTATAATCAACACCTGCGTTAGCTGTGAATTGAGCAGCATCACCGATTTTAGCACCATTTACATAAAGAGTACCAGTACCAATTTCATTATTGCTATCATCAAAAATAGCGGCTTCAAAATTCTTAGTGTATCTCCAATCACCCATAGAAACCATACCATTTAATTTTAAACGGTTAGTTGGTCTATAGGTAGCTTCTAATTCAAGACCATTATGGAGTGAATTAATTCCACTAAATTGAGCCGTACCTTCAACAGATGTAGAATCATTAATAAACACATCAAATCCTCTAGATGTAAATCTATTACCCCAAGAAGTTGAATATACGTTAGCATTGAGGGTAAGATTATTACTAATAAAACCATAGCCAAATTCAATAGATTTGATTTGTTCGTTCTCAATGTCTTCGTTTACATTGTTAGCAAAGTTTGGAAAAACAGCATCAAAGTTAGGTTGACGTGAAATCAAACCAGCATTAAAGAAAACATTTGATCTTTCATCTAAGTTATAGTTGGCACCTCCTTTTAAATAACCACCAGGAAGTGTTGCTACCTCAGAAACTACATTACCAGGTTGATCAAAGTAATCAACTCTTTGATAAGACTGATTGGAAACACCTGCTTGAACAACCGCAGACACAACATCATTATCATATTCTACTAAACCATTCAAACCAGCCCATTTAACTAAACCTACATTGTAGTAATCAAGTTTAGGACCATTTAAACCAGTATTACTAAAGGGGTTAGCTTCGATAGCAGAACCTTCAGTAATAATAAGCCCTTGACTATTTTTATCTCCAGTTGAGTAGTAACCATCAAGACCTAATAAGTCATTAAGAGCTCTGTAGTGGTAACCTTTGTAGTTACGAAGATCAACACCAACTGATGTTCTCCAGCTACCTTTATGGTATTCAAGATTTGAAATAGCGCCTACCCAGTCATGTGAATTCATAGATGCTCTACGAACTAATACAGCACGATTAACATCAGCATCACGGTATCCATTAGAACCAATTAATTGACCATAAAATGGGCTATTAGTATACATTCCTGTAGTATCAGAGGTACCATAGCCATTAGTTGTAGATTGATTAGTAGCTACAGCAGCATCAAAATCAATAAAGCCATTTTCATCACGGGTACCTTTTCCATTCTCTAAATAGTGAGTAGTAAGATCTGTATTATATGGGTAAAAGTCTATATCAGTATTACGGAAATTTTGACCACGTGGACCAGTTCCACCACCACGACCAGCTGAGCCATAAACTGAGGTGTTAAGAGTTAAGTTATCACTAATTTCCCAATCCCAGTTAAATGTAGCTAATGGTTTATTGTAAAAATTTCTTCTCATAGAATATTCTTCACCGTTTAAGAAACCAGCATCAGTATTCCATCTACGATCAATCCCTTCTTTGTGATCTGAACCAAAGTTTTGATAGTCACGAATTGAAACCCAAGCATCTCTTTGATGATGCCATTGGCCTGCTCCTAAAAGGGACAAATTCAAGGCATGGTCTGAATTATCAGGAGCATATCCAATTGCCCCAAAGTAAGTCCAACCTTCACCTTGGGTACCATAGACATAACCATCACCCGCCCACTTACTTAAGAGGAAAGATGAAGCCCATCCGTTATCGTTTTTACCACTACTATAGCTAACAGATGTTTTAGCATAACCATCATTACCAACTGTCTCAGAAACAGAACCACCTTGTTCCATTTGAGCAGCTTTAGTAACAATAGAAACTGTACCACCAACAGAAGGAACAGCAAGTCTAGAAGCACCTAAACCTCTTTGGATTTGAATTCCACTAGCAATATCAGTTAAACCTTGCCAGTTAGACCAATAAACCCACCCATTTTCCATATCATTAACCGGTTGACCGTTAATAAGGAAAGATGTGTTACGTTGGTCAAATCCACGAAGAGAAATACGTGAATCACCATATCCACCACCTTGTTTAGTAGCATAAACACCAGGAGTAGAATTCATAATTTCAGGAAACTCTTGGTTTCCTACTTTCAACTCAATTTCTTGAGGTGAAATCGTAGACACAGCTACTGGGGTAGATCTAACCTGTGCAACGTCAACAACATTAGCTATAACTGTAGCTGAAGCTAAGCCAAGAGCTGTTGGTTGAAGATTAATTACTCCCATATCAGTTTTAGCAGCTAAATTTGCTGTTTCATAACCGATAAAGCTGATCACCAAAGTTCCCTCTGGTGTAGCATCTAATTTAAAGGTTCCATCAGGTCCAGTAGCTGTACCTGTAGTGTTACCTTTGATTAGGACTGTTGCACCTACAAGAGGACCTCCTGTAGAAGCATCTGTGACTTTACCCGAAATTTGGGCAAAAGTTAGTGAAGATATCAACATTGACATCCCCAACAAGGCAAATTTAATTTGTCTCATCATTTTTAAATTATTTATTTAAGGTTTTAAGGGTGAACATAATTTAAAAGGAGGCTCACGCCTCCTTTAGTAGATTAATCTCTATCCCATCTAGTATAGGTAGTCTTATTATCTATACTCTGGGCGATTTTGGTATTTTTTTCGTTTTCTCTTCCTTTAGCTAAAGCTACGTGTACCCAATTTGGGTTATTTTCATCTCCAAACTCCCAAATCAATTCAGTAAAGGGGAGATTATTTTTAATAAAGTAAAAAACATCTGCATTTGATACTCCTTTGTTTCTACCATCTTGATCTAAATCAAGTGCCATCCCATGACAATGAAAACTTTTAGATGAACCCCCAATAGCTTCATTTAACTCAGGACTTCTATATCCACTTGAGATATAAATAGGAACTCCAAAGTGTTCTCTAATTGGTTGGAATACTTTTTCAGCTAAATATTTAAGATTTTCAAGATGTTCTTCTGAGGGGGTATTATCAATACCTCTACGAATTGCAGTATTAGATTTAATAACTTCGTCTAAAGACAAATTTTTACTTAACTTCATTTATAAACTTTTTAATTTACGGAGATAAATACAATTAATATTTTAAAGCATTCGAAATAATAGGAAATTGTTCTTTAAAATGTTTTTTAATTTCCTGAGCAATCAATTGGATTTCTTTTTGGGCGTGTTCGTCGTCCCTCAATTCAAGAAAGTGAATCCAAGAACGAATACTACCTGTCATATGGATTTTGGTAGTTGTAGCAAGTGGAAGGATCATACGAGCTTGTTCGCGAGCAACTCCATTATTAAGTAATTGGTTATAAAGTCTTCTAGATTGGCCTAAATGGTCATTGATTAATGAACTTAATTTAATATAACCACCCCCAATATGAACATCAGGGTCAATTACTTCGGTTGAACTTTGTCTGTTGTCTTCACATTGCGCTCGTAATTCAATGGGTTCGAACATATTTCCCAAATAATTAACATCTTGATATCGTTGACTAAACTCTTGAAAAGAAAAGGAACGGTGACGGATAAGCTGGATTCCGATGGCTTTGGAAGTTTCAATCTCGAACGTCGCATGACCGTGCTCGAACGGTGACCAGTGCTTGTGATGTACCAAATATGAGAGAAGGCCCTCTGGTTTATCTTTCTTATTCTTACGTGAACTAGATACACGTGCAATCTCCACAATGTGGCTTTCAGCGTTTGGAGTAACATTTAATAGTGTAACTTTCATTTATTCTTTTTCATTAAAGTAACTAAAATACATATTATCTAAATAAAGCATAACCCATGGACCATAATAACGACATTCACCAGTATCCCACCACTCCCAAACTCCATTGTCTTCTTTAGAAAGAATATCTACTCTATAGGAACCATATTCACCATATTCATCTTTACTTTCTACTAAATCACCAAGGTAATTCATCATAAATTGGGGTTCACCTTTTTCATCTTCCATTATGGCACCAAACATTTCTGATCCTCCGGGGTAAGTGAAAAAATTAACGTTAAAAATAAATGTCCATTCTTTCATAGCTCCATCGGAATAAATCCAAAGGCTATCTATGTTTTCGTAAATACGTAATTGAGTGTACGTTGTTGAGAATGAACCTTCGTTAGTAACATATTGCCCAAACGAGGTAAAACTAACTGCTGTTAGAAGGGTTAAAAATAACTTTTTCATAAATTTTAATTTTTTATAAAGATACGAATAATTTGATTAAAAGCCAAATTATTTAGGAATTTGTTGTTCTTTTATTTCCCCAATATCAATTCTTAAATTAAAAAATCCTAAATGTAGTCTTTTAAAACCTTCTATTTCAAACGATTCTCCTACTACCCAAGTACCAACCCCCATAGTAGCTAAAAATATACCAGAATTTCTAGTAACTCTATTTTGTGAATATCTAGAATCTACTATCATTATTCCTCCAGTAACAAATAAACCTGTAGAAAAATATTTGATTTGTCTTCCTGTTCTAATGTATTGGAATCCTGAGGTAAGGTTTTGGTTTTGATAATCTGATTTGGTGTTTACATCAGGAATGTATTGACTATAAGCTAAAGAGCTTAAACCTAAAAATAATATAAAAAGTAGGTGTTTCATTTCCAAACATATATTGTGTTATAAGATTTTTGGCGCTGTCTGTTATATTTTCTCCACTTCATTTTGCGAATATGAGAAGGAGGTCTCCCTATTCTATGAGTACGGTTGTGGTTTCTACTTCTAGTTTCAAAAATTTTATCTTGGATAGAATCCTGGAAGGTTAATCTGTCTCTCCAGTTTACTCCTTGGAACGTGTTATAGTTTCCAAATTTGATTTGATTTGGTCTAGTAAAAGTACTGCCAAATACATCACTATCTTGCGAAAATCCTATAATAGGAATTAAAAATAATAATATAAGTAATTTTTTCATCGTATAACTGTTATATGACCTGTTTGATTCCAAACAAAATCGGTTAATTCCCACGTAACACCTTCAACTTTATAAGTATACACTCCATCCGAGGCATAATATTGTCCCCCTTGTACATTTATTACCCAAGGTTCTGTTATATCTTCAGAGTACCACATTAATTGTCCCCACCTATTATAGATCCAGGTTCTCCATGTTTGCCAACAATCAGGATAATCAGTAACTATTTTCCAAACGTCATTAACTCCATCATTATTTGGAGTTACGGCATTTGGTATCCAAATATTGGTAGTACAATAAATACAAGATCCATCATCTATCCAAACAGTTGGATCATAATTGTCGGCACTCGGATCTATACACCCTGAGCAGGTTGAATTGTCACCATTACAGACCCCACAATCATCATAGACGCCTATGCAGGGGTCTTCATCGTCACAGAGACCATCACCATCTATATCGGTTCCTGTCCCTCCACAAATACCACAAGCGTCTAACACGTTTCCCAAGCAATCACAATCTCCTTCAGGGATATCAAAACATCCACATTCATAAATTGCCCCAGGACCATTACATACCCCACAAGCATCATAATAACCAACACAATCATCTTCCCCATCACAAATACCGTCTTGATCTAAGTCAGGAGTACCTTCACAATCACATTGATATAAATCAATAGGCATATTACCCTCACAATCACAAGCATCTGGGAATGGTAAAGGATCACAACCACAATCATAAATTGCTCCTGGACCTGTTTCTTCACCTTCACAAACCCCACATTCGTCTGGGTAGTTACACTCTATTAAAGGGTTACCTGCAGTTGCTAATGGATCATAATTACAAGCTATTTCATCTGTACAACCTCCTACTAAACAATCCCAATAAATAATTCCTGTTTCGTCTATATATTGGGTATTATTACCTGTAAGGGTTTCACCTTCAACTCCATATATTATGTATTCTATAGAATATAAAGGTAAATTATAACCTAAATCACTAGGAATTAGAGCAGGTATAAATAAAGGATAAGTTTCTCCGGGGTTAATGGTTATAGGATAACATTGGTCGTAAGCTGGTTCTTCAGTATTATCATCAAATATAACTTGAATGCACCAATAATCTACAGGAATGTCACCATCATTTTTAATATTTAAAGTGGATGTGAATGACCATATATTAGTAGCAGGATCACAATCATAATCAGTTATAGTTAAACCCATATTAAGATCAATATACTCACAACTATTATCATCTAATACAGCTTCAGGATTATAATTATATGCTTCGGGATCCATACATCCCTCTGGGAGGGGAGGTGGGGGG
>Ga0208161_1001672_pt1 | contig 11722 bp, 17 predicted proteins | sample CB_VirMetaG_3_FD_184538 | JGI IMG/M metagenome (GOLD analysis project Ga0208161, IMG submission 184538) | Freshwater to marine saline gradient viral communities from Chesapeake Bay - CB_1508_1S Viral MetaG (SPAdes) (version 4) | ecosystem: Environmental > Aquatic > Marine > Coastal | place: USA... | reverse complement strand
AAAAAGTTAGACTAAATTACTGTATAAATATACAACACTTTAAACGCTCTGTATTGAACGCTTGAATGGTTGCCCTTGTGTTTGGTTGTCTTAGGTAAAAAGTTGCTCAGAATGGCTTAGAATGGCTTAGAGAAAGTATAACCTAAAAAAAACCCCGCTAATTGCGGGGCTTTGTAAAGGTGGTTAGCTTTAAAATAATGAATCGTCTATTAATTCATTAAATATTGAGAGAATTGTTTCTCCTTTTTCTAAGCTACCGCCATAATGATTTGAGATATATACAAGTTTAGCAAATAACATGTAATTATCTACATAATCATTCAACTTCATTTCTTTATCATCATTTAATAAGTAATCATTTAAAAGATTACGCAATATTAAACTTTCTTTTTCATTTATTTCTAATTTCATAATTTATAGCTCCTTTTAATTATTAAAATAAATATTTAACTTCAATACCATTGATTGAGATTCTAGGATTATTTGATAATTCTAGCTCAACCCATGACTCAAATGTAAAATCTACATCATTAGCAATTAAATGCTTTAATCTTGCAAACATTCTTCTTTGAATCCTTGAAGGCATATAAGTATTGCCCCATCCATGATAACCAAAGAAAAACTTAACTGTATCTCTTTCCTTATCTAATGGATTGCTCCAATAAGTAGCTTTTCTATCTTTGAGCCAATAATACATCTCTTCAATAAGATAAATATCTGTAGTGTTATCGTATTCGTTTAATTGTGTATGTGTCATAGGTAAACCCCTTTATTTTTAATTAACATATATACATAATACTATAATTTGTAAAATGTGCAAGATATTTGTTAAAAATTTTTAGAGCTTATGAAGCTTTTAAAATTTATGAAATAGAGAGATAAATAAATTTCTAACTCTTTATAAGATTTCACAGAGGCTTTAACTAGATTTCAAAAGCTTCTAAAATTTTTAAAATTTAAAAAGCTCTATAAAAAGTTATCCACAATTTGACAAGCTTGTTAAAAAGCTGTGAATAACTTTGTAAAATTTGTAAAGCTTCTAAAGTGCTGATATGAAGCCTTTTCAAAGTGTAATGTTATAACATAACAGGGCAGGGCAGGAGCCACCCACCACCCACCCTGTATATATATAGTTCATCTACATTTTAAGGTAGTTTTAGATATTAACCAGCCCCATATAATCTTTATAAAACTTTATAAAGTTATACAAATATGAACAAGACTAGACAGTGCTTTGCACACTAAAGATAAATAGAAATATTAGGAATAATAATTCTAATTGATATTTCAATTTGTCAAGTTTCATCGGGCTTTATAAGGGATTTGTTAGACGTGAGAAGGTGTGTTAGTTATGTATTCAACCCTCCCAGCGGAACAATCCTATTATACAGGTAAATTTTCCATTTGTCAAGACCTTTTGGGAATTAATTCTAATTATCTTCAAAACACTTGACAAAACTTTATAAAGTACCTATAATGATAGTATCATGTCAAACTATTTAGCTGAAAAGAAAGATAGAAATCTTACAGAAAAACAGCAATCGTTTCTAAATCACCTCGTGGAAACAGGAGGAGATTTTAAAAAGTCAGCTGAACTTGCAGGTTACTCAGGCAATCACTATCAAGTATTACGAAGTCTTAGAGAAGAAGTAGTCGATTTAGCCTCAGACGTACTTGCTCGGGAAGCCCCTAGAGCAGCATTTAAGTTGATTGAGGTCATGAACTCAGATAAACCCGTGCCTCAAGCCAACAATAAATTACAAGCTGCTCAAACTATTCTAGACCGTGTAGGCGTTGCCAAGACGGATAGAGTGTTAGTTGACCATAACGTATCAGGAGGAATATTTATATTGCCTGAAAAAAAGACTATCAATGTCGAAGAAGGACAATATGAAGATATTTCTGACTGAGTTTGATGCCTATGGAGCAACTTTTGCAGGACCTAACATCATTGCTGAAACGTTTGAAAAAGCGGATGAAGCAGCAGCGAAGAACGGTCTTATTGTTGTGGGTGAGCTTGATAGTATCTATGTGGATGCTAACGACAATACTCATGGAAATGTTATACCTTTAAAACAAAATAGAGTTATACACTGATGAAAAAAGATAGTAGATTAGAACGAGCTGGTGTTAGTGGTTACAACAAACCAAAGAGAACACCAAGTCATCCTAAGAAGTCACACATTGTGGTGGCTAAAGTAGGTGACACCATTAAAACCATTAGGTTTGGTGAACAGGGTGCTAAGACTGCTGGTAAGCCCAAAGCAGGTGAATCAGAAGCTATGAAAAAGAAACGAGCATCTTTCAAAGCCAGACATCAAGCCAATATCAAAAAAGGTAAACTGTCAGCAGCTTATTGGGCTGACAAAGAAAAGTGGTAGACTAGTATGGGTAAAGCCATAGGTTCAGATGAAAGACCTGTAGCGTTTCGTAACCACGTCTACAAGAAATCAGATTCGGGTAAAGGTGCTAATCCTAGACCGGGATTCTATACACAACAATATCGAGACAACTGGGATAAAATATTTAATGTTAAAAAAAACAACGACAACCAAAACTAAATCTAAAGTTAACGAGGCTGGTAATTACACCAAGCCAAGTATGCGTAAGAGGCTTTTCGAAAAGATTAAAGCTGGTTCTCGTGGTGGTAAACCCGGTCAATGGTCTGCTCGAAAAGCCCAGCTATTAGCAAAAGAATACAAAGATGCCGGAGGAGGTTATAAGTAAATGTTTTTTGGATTAAATGAAATAATGGACAAAGCTAAGAAAGCTTATCAAAAGCTTTTTAAAAAATGTCTAACATGGAAAAATAAAAAAAGTGGCACTAAAAGAAAGTCAAAAAAGTCTTAGAGCTTGGACAAAGCAGAAATGGAGAACTAAGAGTGGTAAACCCTCTAGTGAAACAGGTGAAAGATATCTACCTGAAAAGGCGATTAAAAGCCTCTCTGCTTCAGAGTATGCAGCTACTACAAAAGCTAAACGAGAGGGTACTAAACGTGGTAGACAGTTTGTGAAACAACCTAAAGCGATAGCAAAGAAAACAGCCAAGTACCGATGAAATTATTACCTGACGGATACATCAAAAGAGTTACCTCAACCATCCCGTTTGGTTACGAACTTACAGATGAATCCGCTACATTTTTAAAACCAATCCCTGAACAAATAGCAGCTTTAGAAATTGCAGAAGGTATGATAGTCGATGAGGGTATCTCTCTTCAAGCTGCATGTGATTGGTTAGAATACAAAACCGATAGACGCATCTCGGTACCCGGTTTAAAAAAACACATAGATAAAAAATATGGAAAACGAGACGAGAGACTGGGAAATCAATCCTCATCTCTACTTGCAAGATGATGAAGGTAACTTCGTCTTAAAACAAGACGGAACTCCTAAACGAAAAGCAGGTAGACCAGTCACCACAACCGAGAGAGCTGTCAAAGCTGCTCGAGCTACCATAGGGCGTAAACAACGCAACATCAAAAAGCTTGAGGAAAAACTCAACAACGCTAGAAAATCTTTTAAGAAACAAAAAGAAACACTTCAAAAACTTGACAAGACGGAAGAAGGTCCTGTTACTTTTGACGAATTAGAAAACTTACCTAAAGCGGTACGAGAAGATTTACAAAATCGTAAAGTACTGTTCCATCCTAATGAAGGTCCACAAACAGAATTCCTTGCTGCTGGAGAGAAAGATGTTCTCTACGGTGGTGCTGCGGGTGGTGGTAAATCGTTTGCGATGATTGTTGACCCTTTAAGGTATTGTCATGTTAAAGACCACAGAGCTTTAATACTTCGTAGGTCTATGCCAGAGTTACGAGAGATGATTGATAAGTCTCGTGAACTTTATCCACAAGCTTTTCCCGGTGCAAAATTTAGAGAGGTAGAAAAACTTTGGAACTTTCCATCGGGTGCCAAAGTTGAGTTTGGATTTTTAGAAAGAGATGCAGACGTGTATCGTTATCAAGGACAAGCGTATAGCTGGATAGGGTTTGATGAAATCACGCACCTACCTACAGAATTTGCATGGAACTATTTAGCATCACGTCTAAGAACCACCAACCCTGAAATCCAAACCTACCTCCGTTGTACCGCTAACCCCGGTGGTGTTGGTGCACATTGGGTAAAGAAACGATACATCGAACCAGCAGAAGAGAATAAATCGTTTGTTGGTCATGATGGTTTAACTCGTAAATTTATACCGGCTAAACTTGCAGACAACCCATACCTCGCAGAGGACGGTGTTTATGAGCAGATGCTTAAATCGTTACCACCGATTCAACGCAGACAACTACTTGAAGGTAACTGGGAAGTTGCAGAAGGTGCAGCCTTTGTAGAATTTGACCCACAAAAGCATATTATTACACCATTTCAGATACCGTTACCTTGGGAAAGAGTCAAAGCAATCGACTATGGATACGCTTCAGAATCCTGTTGTTTATGGGGAACAATAGACATAAACGATGGAACTTTAATAATTTATCGAGAATTATACAGAAAAGGCTTGACAGGTGAAGAATTAGGTGCTATAATAGGAGATATGGAGCTAGAGGACCCGTTTTCGGTTCTCGGTGTATTAGATACAGCAGCATGGGCGAAAACCGGTACAACCGGTCCAACTGTTGGAGAGGCTTTGATTCGTTCCGGTCATAAGCTCAGACGAGCAGACAAGAATCGTATACAGGGTAAAATTCAAATACACGAGTTCCTAAAGGTCAGAGAGAATGGTAGACCAAAACTGCAAATATTTAATACTTGCCCAAATCTAATACGAGAACTCCAGAGTATACCATTATCGAAGACCAACCCTGAAGACGTGGATACCCATGCTTCAGACCACGCATACGATGCGTTACGATATATGATAATGAGCAGACCAAGAATGGAAAGCCCATTAGAAAGAATGAGAAATCTGAAGCGAGAAATATATGCTCCTTCGGATTCTACATTTGGATACTAGGAACGAATGGCAGATAACGAGAACACATTTTTAAACGCTGACAACCTTTACGAAGAAGTAGAAGGTGAAGCGGGTAAAAACCTTGCACTAGAGTTTAATCAAAAACAAAATCTTGTAGGTATTATTCAATCAAGATTTTACCAAGCTGAAGATGCAAGAAACTCTGATGAGAGACGTTGGCTTAGAGCTTACGAAAACTATCGAGGGCTATACAACAAATCCATTAAGTTCAGAGATTCTGAAAAATCAAGAATCTTTGTAAAGATTACTAAGACTAAAGTACTTGCTGCCTTTGGACAATTAGTTGATGTTATCTTTGGAACAGGTAAGTTTCCAATTGGTATTGAAGAAACTAAAATACCTGAAGGTGAATTTGGTCAAGCTCATTTAGACCAAGGACAGCTTGGACTAGAAACTCCAATGGGAGGTATGGAAATACCGGATGACATTGGAAACAGAATTGACAATCCTTATGATGTTGGTTACGAAGGTGACGGAAGAGTTTTAAAACCCGGTGCTACTTTTAACAAAGGATTGTTTGAAGATTCACTTGAGAAAAAAGCTGAAAAGGCTGGAATGTTACAAGAAGGATTCAGCCCTGACCCACAGAAGTTTGACATCTCTCCAGCTCAACGTGCAGCAAGAAGAATGGAAAAACTTATCCATGACCAAATAGAAGAGTCACATGGGTCATCAGAAATACGTAATGCTTTATTGGAAGCATCACTACTTGGTACAGGGATTGTCAAAGGTCCTTTTAACTTTAACAAGAAACTTAACAAGTGGGACACAGACGAAGAAGGTAACAGAGTTTATAAGCCACTTGAAGTTAGAGTACCAAGAATAGAATTTGTAAGCTGTTGGGATTTTTATCCAGACCCATCAGCCACTAGCATTGAAGAGTGTGAGTTTGTAATTCATCGTCACAAGATGAACAAGTCACAACTTAGACAACTTCGTAACATGCCTTACTTTGACGAAGATGCAATTCGTGAATGTTTAACCGAAGGTCCTAATTACGAAGAAAAAGATTTTGAATCTCAACTACGTGATGATGCAAGAGCTGATGAATACGAAAGCAACTTTGAAGTTATTGAGTACTGGGGTATTATGGATGCCGAGTACGCTAGAGAAGTTGGTATTGAACTTAACGAAGACATTGATGATTTAGATGAAGTACAAATCAATGCATGGATATGTGGTAACAAACTTCTTAGAGCAGTAGTGAATCCATTTACTCCTTACAGAATACCTTACCACGCTTTCCCATACGAGAAGAACCCATATAACTTCTTTGGTATTGGAGTAGCTGAGAACATGGATGATTCACAGCAGATTATGAACGGTCATGCAAGAATGGCTGTAGATAATTTAGCTATGGCTGGTTCGCTAGTATTTGATGTAGACGAATCAGCATTAGTAGGTGGACAGTCAATGGAAATCTATCCCGGCAAAATCTTTAGAAGACAAGCTGGAATGCCCGGACAAGCTATACACGGGTTAAAGTTTCCAAACACTGCACCTGAGAATATGATGATGTTTGACAAGTTTAGACAACTTGCAGACGAACAAACCGGCATACCATCCTATTCGCATGGTCAGACTGGTGTTCAAAGTATGACAAGGACTGCTTCGGGTATGTCCATGTTACTTGGAGCTTCCAGTTTAAACATTAAAACAGTTGTCAAAAATCTTGACGACTTTTTACTGAGACCAATGGGAGAAGCTTTCTTTCAATGGAACATGCAGTTCTTTGAAGGTAGCTTGGACGTTAAAGGCGATTTAGAAGTTAAAGCTACAGGAACCAATAGCTTGATGCAGAAAGAAGTTAGGTCACAAAGACTTACCATGTTCTTACAAACTGCACAAAGTCCAGCTATTGCACCGTTTGTTAAGATTTCTAAACTCGTTAGTGAACTTGCCTACAGCTTGGATTTAGACCCTGATGAAATACTCAACGACCCTGAAGAAGCTGCAATGATGGCACAAATTATAGGAATGCAAAATGTTGGACAAACAACTGGCGAAACGCCTGAATCTCTTGGTGGGCAACAAGGAGCTATGGGAAGCCTTGCAGGAGTACCTGCACAGCCTCAAGACCTTGGACCTACAGGCACTGGCGGTGGCAACATCGGAATCGGAAATGTTCCGGTTGCAGGGGAGAGTGAATTCTCTGGTACGCCTAGAGCAGTTGCCGGGTAAAGTAAAAGAAGCACTGACTAGAAAGGAAGAAGAATGAGTATATTAAACGATGATATGAACAACATCCAAAAAGATTTTATAAAATCAAATGATAAATTTATTATGGATTTAGCAAAATTAAAACAGAAAGATGTTTTATTATCAGGCGATAGAGATAAATATATTCAAGAAGAAATTACAGATAAAGTTAAACTTGCAAAACGTTTAGGTCTTGAAGAATTTAATAAAGAATATTATAATAGCCAAATTGAAGGAATGAGAAGAGAAGTAGAAGAAGAAAAAAATCCTTTATTAGGCACAAGACAAATTAAAGCAGAGGGCGGTTCTTTATTAGCAGACGATATGGCAATGATGGAAGAAGAAGAAATGCCAACACACACAATGCCGGATGGAACTGTTATGCCCGGTGCTGAACATGGAGAATCAGAAATGGAAATGGAATCCGAAACTCCTATGGAGTCTGATTCTGAAATGGAAGATAACTATTTAGATTTTATAATTAATGAGGCATTAACTGAAGAAGAAGAAGATATGTTAATGTCTAAGTTAGAACAAGATGAAGAACTTTCTATGCTATTTGATAAAGTTATAGAAGTCGCATCAGAATTTGCTGGTTCTGGACCTGTTGAAGGACCCGGAACTGGAGTCTCTGACAGTATACCTGCAAGGTTATCTGATGGAGAATTTGTCTTTACTGCAAAAGCTGTAGAAGAAATCGGAGCTGACAACTTAATGGCGATGATGAAAGAAGCAGAAATGAAAGCAGATGAAAGACAGCCAGTACAGACTGGTGGTTTAATGCAACAAGATGAAGAAGCATATCAACCTATGGCAACTCCAATGACTGAACAAGTTATTAGAGTTGAAAGAGGACCACAATCCGAAACGGTTGGTGTAGCTGGTTCAATGCTTGACCCTTCTCGTGGCGAGGAAACTAATCCTTTATACGAAGAGATGGCATTTAAAAGACCACCGGTTCATGGAGCTGGTTACTAAAAGGCGATAAGGCTACCCAAGACGTCATAGGCACCTTATCATATTATAAACCGAAAGGCTACCTTTACAAGACAAGCCCTGCAAGTGCACACGCAGCTACCTTGTTAAACGAAGCCCCCGTAGGAGAAAAAGAATATGACTACTGAAGTACAACAAGAGGAAAATGCCAATCCTTACAACCAAAATAAATCATGGCATACAGACGTTGAAGAAAACTTTGACACAGCAGACGGAATGTATTTTAGCAAACCAAATGCAAGACCAAAGAAAGAAGCAACCGATGAAGAACCTGTAGAACAGGAAGTTTCTAGGGATGAACCTTACAAACGACCCGACTACAAGAAACGTTACGATGACTTGAAAAAGCATTATGACTCTAAGCTAAACGAGTTTAAAGCTAGAGAACAAGAGCTACTAGATGAAGCTACTAGAAATAGACCAGCTTATAAAGCTCCTAAATCTGCTGAAGAACTTGAACAATTTAGACGAGAGTATCCTGATGTTTACGAAGTTGTAGAAACTGTTTCTCACCTTCAAGCTGAAGAGAAATCTAGAGAGCTGAAAGAGAAACTTGAAAGACTGCAACAACGTGAAAAAGAGTTAATTCGTAAGGATGCTGAAAAGCGATTGATGGATAGACATCCTGATTTTGAAGATATTCGAAACAGTGACGACTTCCATAGCTGGGCAAAAGAACAGCCTAAGTCTATTCAGGAATGGATATACTCAAATGCTGATGATGCTGACCTAGCTGCAAGAGCTTTAGATTTATTTAAACGTGATATTGGTATGGACGTTGCACCTAAGAAGTCAAATTCTAAGCAGTCTAGAACTTCTGCTGCTGATATGGTCTCAACCAAAACAACTGCGGTTGAACCTAAACAGGATAAGATTTGGACTGAAAAGGAGATTGCGAAAATGTCTATGGATGAGTTTGACAAGTTTGAAAAAGAAATTAGTCAAGCTATGGTCGAAGGACGTATTCGCAAATAATTATTAACTTAAAACTTATATAGGAGAATGTATCATGGCTCAATATTTTGAACCAAGTCCCGATACCGGTGCTAACTTTGCAAACTCTGTAAGTGGACAAACTAATAGTTTCTTCCTACCTTCGATTTATTCTAAAAAGGTTTTAAACTTTTTTAGAAAGTCTTCGGTTGTAGAAGCTATTACTAACACCGACTATGCCGGTGAAATCTCAGCTTACGGAGACTCAGTTAAAATCATTAAAGAACCCGTTATTTCTGTGTACGATTACACAAGAGGTAGCGACACAACCTCAACTAAATTAACAGACCAAGAACTTACTTTGGTTGTTGACAGTGCAAAAGCTTTCAAATTCATCGTTGATGATATTGAAACTAAAATGTCACATGTGAACTTCAAAGAAGTAGCTTCTTCATCTGCTGCTTATGCATTAAAAGATTCTTTTGATGCTGCTGTTATCGCTAACATGTTTAGTGGTTTGTCATCTTCTTCACCTGACCATACATTAGGTGCTGATAGTGCAACTGCTTTAGGTGCTGGTGTATACGATGGAGCTGGTTCTGTTGATTTAGGCACATCTGGTGAAACTGACCCACTAGACCTTATGGCTAGAATGGCTAGACTTTTAGACGAGCAAAACGTTCCTGAAGAAGGAAGATGGTTTGTAGCTGGTCCAGATTTCTATGAGCAACTTTCTCAGTCTGGTTCTAAACTATTGTCTGTTGACTACAACGCTGGTCAAGGGTCAATTAGAAACGGTCTAGTATCAAGTGGAAAACTTAGAGGTTTCAGCATGTACAAATCAAATAACATTGCTGCTACTTCTAATGCTACTGGTAAATGTCTAGCAGGACACATATCATCTACTGCTACTGCTCAAACTATCATCTCAACTGAAGTCCTTAGAGACCCAAGTTCTTTCGGTGATATCGTTAGAGGATTGCATGTATATGGTTCTAAAGTCCTTAGACCTGAAGCCCTAGTAGGTGCTTTCTACTTAATCGACTAATTGTTGATAACACGGGGGGTCTTCGGACCCTCCACTTTTTAAAAAGGAATAAATATGAAAGTTTCAAAAGTTGACAATATTAAAGATGGAAACAAAGCTGCTAGACGTGAAATGCGATATGGTGGTAAAAACGAAAAAAATAATAGATACGGTATGAAAGACGGTGGACGTTATAAATATGGACACGGTGGCGAAGTAATGCCTAAAGCTAAACCTTGCTAATATAGAGACTTTTAAATGGCTACAACATATCTTGATATAACTAACGAAGTTCTAAGAGAACTCAATGAAATTCCATTGACAGCTGCAAACTTTGCAAGTGCTACAGGACTTCAACAGTTTGTCAAGGATGCAGTCAATAAATCTATATTTGATATAGCAAACGAAGAACCACAATTACCTTTTCTTTCAGCAGGTCTTAGTGGTGCTACTGACCCATTCTATGGTAACGTAACAGTAGCAACCGTAGCAGGTACAAGATGGTATCTACTGAAAGCTGGAAGCTCTAGTCTAGCAGACGATTATGGTTCTATAGACTGGGATGATTTTTATCTTACCACAATTAATGTTAGTGGTGAAACAGCACCCTATGTCTCTAAAGGTTTAAGATTTATAAACTTAGAAGATTGGAAAAGATATTACAGAGACAGTGAGAACGAAGACGATGCGAATGGACAGGCTTATGGTGAGCCAATACGAGTTATTAAATCACCTGATTCAAGGAAGTTTGGATTAAGTCCAATTCCTGATAAAGTTTATAATGTGCATTTTTATGCATTTACTAAGCCAACAAAGCTTAGTGCTTACACGGACACCATAGTGTTCCCCGAACAATACAGTAACGTTATCACATCACGAGTACGTTACTATGTGTGGCAGTTTAAAGAAAGCCCACAACAAGCTGCATTTGCTCTTGAAGACCATAAGAAAGCAATGAGACATATGAAGTCTAATCTTATGAATCCAACTCCAAGAGTTATGACAGACGATAGAAGATATTTTTAAATAATTTATGGCACGTTCACAACCGTTTACACTTGCATGTGAAGGTGGTCTAGTAACCGCTTCTAACCAATTAGATTTGTTACGTAGACCCGGAGTAGCAACAGAGCTTCAAAACTTTGAAGTGTCGATTAAAGGTGGATACAGACGTATCAGCGGTTATACTAAATTTGGTGAAGGTAGTGCTACACAGCCTACTGGAAGTGCAAGTACTATTTATGGTGCTAAACCTTATGCTGATGGTGTAGTAGTAGTTGGAGGTAATGGAATTTATTTTAGTCAAGATGGAATTACTTGGTTACAAATAAATAGAATTTCTTCTGTAGGTGGTGATAATTATACAACCTTTACAGGTCAAGCAGTTGCTACAAGAACTGGGCAAGGACAAGCTCAGTTTGCTTTGTTTGAAAGTGCTGGAATGGATTACGGTGAAATTTTTATAGCCGATGAATCCGAAGACATCTTTTCATTTAGAATGGAAGGAACAGGAGCTTTAAACACTAGAACATTTTATGCAAAAGAAATAGCCCCTAACGGAGCCAATGCAACAGTAAAGTATATTACTT
>Ga0208161_1001670_pt1 | contig 11730 bp, 13 predicted proteins | sample CB_VirMetaG_3_FD_184538 | JGI IMG/M metagenome (GOLD analysis project Ga0208161, IMG submission 184538) | Freshwater to marine saline gradient viral communities from Chesapeake Bay - CB_1508_1S Viral MetaG (SPAdes) (version 4) | ecosystem: Environmental > Aquatic > Marine > Coastal | place: USA... | reverse complement strand
ATTTCCAAATTCTCTCGGAGGGGACAGATGGAGCCAGATCTGGCGAGATGCAGGACTATCGGGCCCTTGAGGGCCGGACGGAGCCGAGACTGGTCACACCGGTCCCGACGGATCGGTCGCTTGGTCCTGCCCAAGCCGAATGGGCAAAGCAACGCATGAAGATCGACCTGATGCCGTGGCAAATTCGGGCAATCTCCGATCAGCTTGCCGTCGACGACGATGACAACTTCGTTTTCCGTGAAGCCTTGATCTCGACTGGCCGGCAGAACGGCAAGAGCTTCGCCCTCAAGTCGATGATGGCCTGGTGGGTCACCGAGGAAGCGAAGCGGCGCAAGGAACCCCAGCACGTTCTCCTGGTCGCCAACAAGCTCGAGCGATCCATGCCGATGTATCGGGAGGTCGCCCTATGGCTTGAGGAGCACTATGGCGCAACCTGCCGGTGGGCGGCCGGCTCCCAGATGACCACGATGCCTGACGGCTCGACTGTTCGGGTCGCAGCTGCTCGAGACAACACCCACGGCCTCACCCTCGACCTGATCCTGATCGACGAAGTCTGGGACATCGCCCCGAGCGTGGTGTTCGACGCCCTCCGGCCGTCCATGATCGCCCGAAAAAATCCACTGCTGTCGATGTGGTCCACGGCTGGTGACGAGTCGTCGGCCACGATGCTCCGGCTGCGAGAGCAGGCCATCAACTCGATCGACGCAGGGAAACCCAGCAGGCTATACCTCGCCGAATGGTCTATGCCACCTTCCGTCGATCCCGACGACCGCCGCTATTGGCCGTATGCCAATCCAGCACTCGGCACCACGATCACCTGGGAAGCCCTTGAGGCCCAGGCCGACGGCGGCGATCGATCAGCCTTCCTCCGAGCCCACCTGAATCTGTGGGTATCGGCTGCTAAATCTTGGATGCCGATTGGCCTATGGGAGACAAGAGCTCACACCGATCCGATTCCCGAAGGCGGCATCCTCGCTTGCGACAGCTCAATCGATGACTCTAGGTACGTCGGGGTACGAGCCTCTCAGGGCCCTGACGGCGTTCAGGTCCACGTCGAATTCGTCGTCGAAAAGGAAGATGCGATGTGGGCCGAGATCGAACGCATTATGGCTGACCCGAAAATCCAGCTGGCGATCACCCCCGGCCTCGAGATCCACACGCCCCTACCGCTACGTCGACGCACCGAGACCGTCGGCTATGGCGAGCTTGCCCGATACACCACCATGGTCCGATCCATGATCATCGAAGGCAAGCTGTGGCACGACGGCTCTGTCGCCCTGGCCGAGCACGTCCAACGTGCCGTACTTGTCAAGACCCAAGCGTCACAGGTTGTCAGCTCACAGAAATCACCGGGCCCGATTGAGCTGTGCCGGTGCATGATCTGGGCCGCTGCGCTCGCCTCACGGCCGGCCGTTCGCACCAAGGCCGCTTTCGCAGCAGGCTAGTGAACACGGCTTGATCATTCTGCGAGAATTGCCCTAACCCATGGGCATTTTCAGGAAAGCGACGCCGGCCTTCGGTGCCGAGATCAAAGCCGCCGCAGGTGTTGGTGGATCTGGCATTAATCAGCCGATGACGTACATCACGTCGAATCGGGAGCTGCAAGCCCTCGCCCTTCCGACCGTGTCCCGTGCTCGAGATCTGATTGCTTCGATGATTGGTTGCCTGGATCTGAAGCAGTACCGGCTGGTGTGGGATGACACCGAAGGCGAGTACTCGAAGGAGTACATCCGTGGCGAGTCCTGGTTCACTCGGCCCGATCCGAAGGTCACCCGGAACTTCATGCTCGCCAACACCTTCACGGATCTGTTCCTGACTGGCCGAGCCTTCTGGTACATCACCAGCCGCTATGAGACCGGCTATCCGGCCTCCTTCCAATGGCTCCCAGTGTCCAACGTGACCACGCCCGATCAGGCTGGCCCCGTCTGGTACACGACCTCCGATGAGGTCGAGTTCAATGGCGTGATCTTGCCGAATGAGAACGTGGTGCAGTTCCTGTCGCCGATTATGGGATTGATCTACAACGGCCAGCAGGCCGTCGACACCGCCTACAAGCTCGACCAGGCCGCTCGACGATTCTCCACTAATGAGATTGCCGCCGGCTACCTCCAACAGCGTGGAGGCGAACCGATGACAGCCGAAGAGCTTGGCGAACTAGCGGCAGGATGGAGCGCAGCTCGACGCAATAACAGCATCGGAGCCTTGAACGACTTCGTCGAATGGAAAGAATTCAACAGCGATCCGAGCAAACTACAGCTCGTCGAAGCACGCCAATACCAGGCCCTTGAGCTTGCACGCCTCGCCAACATCCCGCCCTACCTCGTCGGCGCACCGACAGGCTCCGGCATGACCTACCAAAACGCCCTCCAAGCCCGACAGGATCTTTACTTATTCGGTGCGAAGCCCTATATGGACTGCCTCGAAGAAACCCTGTCAGGCGACAATGTCATCCCTCGAGGTCGACACATCGAATTCGACCTCGACGATTATCTCAGCGACAACGAGCTGGTCGAGTCACCCCTGGTGGACGCACCGGCCCCAATGCAGGAGAATTAGAACGCTATGTCCGAAAAGATCACGCTGACCTCCGGCTCCTTCACTGTCGACGCCGCTGCCTCTGACGGTCAGCCCTCGAGGTCCATCACCGGCCTCGCCGTACCGTGGAACGTCGCCACCACCGACTCCCTTGGGACTAAGGTGATGTTCAAGGCCGGATCGTTGCCCGAAGATGGACGCCCCCCTCGTCTGTTGGAAAGCCACGATCCGGCCAAGGTACGTGGCCTAGTCACTGAGCGTGTTTCGACCGACGAAGGCATGATGTTCACCGCCAAGCTCGCACAGACGAGCGCAGCTGACGACACGATGGCCCTGTTGCTCATGGGCGCATATGACAGCGTCAGCGTCGGTGTTGTCCCCACCAAGTTCTCGTTCGACAACGATGGCACGATGGTCGTGGAAGCGGCCAAGTGGTCCGAGCTGTCGATCGTGGCCGAGCCGGCCTTCGACGCCGCTCGCATTGAGAAAGTCGCAGCCTCGGCCCTCGAGGAAGCACCCGACGAAGATCCAACCCCCGAAACCACATCCGAGGAGGAAATAGTGGAAACCCCCGAAGTCGTCGAGGCCGCAACGGTCCCGACAGCCCCCATCCAGTTCGCCCAGCCGGCGAAGCCGTTCACGTTCCCGTCAGCTGCAGAATGGATCAGCAAGGCCCTCGTCGGCGGAGCTGAATTCGCCGAGTTTGATTCCAAGATCAAGGCCGCTGCACCTGACGTCGTCACGACCGACACGCCCGGCATCCTGCCGGAGCCGATCGTCGGCGCCGTGTACAACAACTACCTGCCGAATTGGCGTCCGCTCGTGAACGCCATGGGTGTCAAGGCGATGCCCGGCGGCGGCAAGATCTTCCGTCGCCCCGAGGTCACCACGCACACCACCATCGGAGCCAGCAACGGCGAAAACGCCAACCTCGACCAGGGCACCTTCGTCGTGTCCGACAACCAGGTCACCAAGCAGGTTTTCGGTGGCTACGTTCGTCTGTCCGAAGAAGACATGGACTGGACGCAGCCCGAGGTGCTCGGTCTCATCATTGATGACATGGCCCGCATCTACGCCAATCAGACCGACGCCTACGCTTGCACACAGTTCGAGGCTGGCATCACGCAGACCGCCACCCTCACATCGGCTACAACTGCAGCCGACTGGGCAGAATTCGTCTACGCCGCAGCCAAGGAGATCCTTACCAACTCGAACGGCAACCTGCCGAACGTGCTGATCATGGATCCGCTGTACTTCAGCAACCTTGGAGCCCTCGACGATCAGGACGGCCGACCGCTATTTCCTACCGTCGGTCCTATGAACGCATTCGGTTCATTGACGCCCGGATCGGTCAACGCCACCGCCTTCGGCCTCAAGGTCGTCGTCGACAAAAACCTCGTCGCAGCCGGAGGAAACAACCTCTACGTCGGCGACAGCACCGGCTTCGAGATCTACGAGCAGTCCAAGGGCGCAATCAGCGTCGAAGCTGCCGACGGATCACTCAGCCGGTACATCAAGTTCCGTGGCTACTTCGCCACCCTCATGATCGATCCGACCAAGTTCGTCGGCCGAGCCTGAGCCACCTAGGACACTGACACCATGGCGACGTTTTCCATAACGCACAGGATGCGTCTGGACGGCGTTGCCGTGGTGCAGACCTTGACGAACGTGGCCGACCTGACTGTCGGGCAGCAGGTCACGATCGCAGGAGTCGGGGACGGCTTCGATGGCACTGTGACCGTCGTGGCCGTCCCAACGGCTCTCCTCATCGGAGTCACTGACGAAGGTGACTTTGAGTACGACTACGACATCCTGATCCCCAATCAGATTCTTTACATCAACTCCGGTGACGATGTCACCCGAGATGACTTGGCGATCTACGGCACCCTCACCTGGACGCCAACGTGCACTTGGATCACCTCGAGCAACGTCACCGAGTTTCTCGGGATCAGTGCAGCAACCGCTAACGACACGGCCTTCATCGCCTCGTGCGTTTCAGCTGCGAACGCTTTCGCTTCACGTCGACGCCGTGCGGCCGGCTACACCGACAACCTGTCGACCAGCCCCTCCGGCGACGTCACCCTGGGCACCACCCTCTACGCCGCATCGCTGTACCGTCAGCGTGGCTCCATCGATGGCTTCCAATCATTCGATGCCATGGACACCACTAACCCAGCCATGAGCCTCGGCACCATCCACCAGCTTCTCGGCATCAACAGGGCGCAGGTGGCATGAAATGGCAGCTGTTGGACCGCTCGCCGACGCCCGTTCGGCAATCGTCACCGAGATCACGAACGCCGGCTACGCCGCCGTCACCGACCCCAGGAACGCACGCCCTCTGTCGGTATTCGTCGAACTTCCTACGATCACGGCCGTCACCCACAAGGTGCTCGACCTGACCTTCACTCTCCGAGTGCTCGGCGCACCCCCAGGCAACCAAGACTCATTGGACTGGATCTTCACCGCCGTCGACACACTCATCCAAGTCGCTGATCTAGCCGTCGTGGCCGGATCACCGAGCCTCGCCCAAATCGGGACGCAGGAACTTCCCGCATACGACCTCACCGTGCGCTACGGCACACACACAACCCCCTAAGGAGCACCAGTGGCAACCACCACCATCGCACTCAAGAATGCGGCCGTCGTCATCAACTCGACGGTCGACCTGTCCGACCAGGTTCAGTCGGTCACGCTCACGGTCGGATTCGACCAGCTCGAGACAACCGCCATGGGCGCAAACGGCCGGAGCTACACCAAGGGCCTCCAGTCGGTTGACGCAACCATGACCCTGTTCAACAGCTACGGCGCAGCCGAAGTCGAAGCCTCGCTTGAGGCCATCGTTGGCGACGACGCAGTCACGCTCGAGATCTACCCCGACGGCACCAGCCCCGGAGTCTCCAACCCGGAGTACACCATCACCGGCGCATTCCTCACCTCGTTCACACCGATCACCGGCACCGTCGGCGACCTGTCCATGGTCACGGTGACATTCACCGGAGGCACCTGGGCCCGAGCCACCAGCTGATCCAACTAGGAGCCCGACAGCATGATTGGAACAGACCTCAACATCACACTCTCGGACGGATCTGAACACACCGTCCCCGTCACCTACTCCGTCGCCTGCGCCTGGGAGGACCACCACCCAGGCCAGGCCATGGAGGCCATGATCAGGGACGTCAAGTTCAAGCAGATCGCCTACCTGGCCTACGAGGCCCTCCGCAAATCAGGCGTGACCGTCAAAGTGTGGCCCCAATTCATTGAAACCCTGGGGGATGTCAATTTCGTCCCAAAAGCACGCAAAAAGGACACCACACCCGACTCATAGCGACAATCGCCATACGAACCGGCATCAGCCCTCGAGAACTGCTGGACAGCCCAAGTTCTATTGTCGAAGCCATGGTGGACTTGCTGCATGAACAAGATCAGAAAGGAGCACCATGAAAGCCCAAGTCGTCGGCCTACAGGAAACGCTCCGAGATCTGAACAAACTTGACAAAGAGCTGTCCAAAGAAATCCGCAAAGACATCCGCAAAGTCGTTGAACCTTTAGCAAAAGAAATTACCGCTGTGGTACCTGCCACGGAACCATTATCAGGCATGGCGCACAAAGGACGCACCGGATGGCAAAACCGCAAAAGAGTAACCGTCAAACTTGATACCCGGAAGCCACGGCGACATCTTGACCGCCCAGGCCGCAGCATTGTAAACGTGGTTCGACTAACCACTAAAGACGCTCCTACTGCCATCGTTGACATGGCCGGCAAGGCCGGAGGTTCTGGGGCTGGATCAAAAAGCCCTAATCAATTTCGACGCCCCAATTTCTCTCGGGTTCTGACTGCACGCCTTGGTCAGCCATCCCGTTTTATGTGGCGCACCGCCGAAGATCAACTGAATAACCTGCAGCAAGACATGATGCCCATAATTCGACGGGTCGAGCAAATCATGGACCGAGACATGAAAAATACGTATCGGAGTTTCTAATGGCAATCAACATTCCCATCATCACCGAATTCGTTGACAAAGGTCTCAAATCAGCCGAGGGCTCATTTGCAACATTCAAAAGCAAGGTTGCCGAAGCCGAGGGCGGCATGGGTAAATTTAAAGCTGGCGCAAACGTCGCTCTTGACTCCGTCAAAGCCAACGCAGGAATTTTCGCTCTAGCTGCCGGTGGAGCCATCGCAACTTTTGCCCTCAAAGCAATCGATGATTTTTCAGATCTTGCCCTTGAGGTAGACGAATTTCGCAACAAAACAGACCTCACACTTCAACAGGCAAGCCAATGGGTTAGTTACAGCAGTGACCTCGGAATTGAAGCCGACGTAATAACCAAAATTTTCGGCAGAGTGGCAAAAGCGGCCACCGATGAAATCCCAGCATTTGAAGAACTCGGCGTTGCTATTGCCCTTGGTCCCGACGGAGCTACTGATGTCGAGGCAACCTTTCTGCGAGTCAATGACGCCATCAATAAACTCGACGATCCTGTCAAGCAGGCAGCCTACCGAGCTGACCTTTATGGCAAAGGCTGGATGAGCGCAGCCGAAATCATTCAAATGAGTTCGGGGGACATCACGACAGCCCTCCAAGGCGTAAAAGATTTTGAAGTCATTGACGAAAAAGAAATCGAAAAAGCCAAAGATCTTCGAGCTGCACAAGACGAACTTGGCGACGCTTTCAAAGAAGTATCGATCAAAATTGGCACGGTACTAATCCCTGCACTATCTGCAGCCGCAGAATTTTTAACACCAATTGTTAACCTTGTCGGAGACCTTGACGCAGACACAGTCAAAGCTGCTTCAAGAGAAGGCGGCCTTGTCAAATACACCAAAGCCTGGGAAAACCTTAACAGCCCATTGAAATGGCTGGTGTCACCAGGTGGTCTCAGTTTCCTGGCATCCGATCTCATGGAAGTAGACGAAGTTGTAGTCGATAACTACTTATCGACAGACGAGCTTTACCGTGCCTGGCAAGACGGCACACGGCAAATGATTATTGCCAAAGAAAAAACCGAAGATCTGACCGAAGCTCTTACGGATTCCGATGATGCGCTACAAGAGCTAAAAGGGAATGTCGACGAACGCAAAGAATGGGACAACCTCATCGATGCAATTGAGGATGCCAAAGAAGCAGCCATCGAAGCTTTCTTTGAGGCAACGCCTGAGGCATTGAGAGAATCCCAGCGAGAGACCGATGACGCTCGAGTAAAAGTGGCTGAGTACATCGCTCAAATGGACAACATTCCCGAACAGAAAAAAACGGAAATGATTGCCAGCCTTGACCAAGCAAATCTGGCAGAAATTGAGGCTACATTCAATCAATTGGCTCGCACTCGTAACGTCGACTTCTTGCCAACTGTTGGTGGCTATCCAGTCGGACCAGGGGAAACACCATCCGAAGTACGACCATCGCCTATGCGCCCGTTGCCAAGGATCCCAGTACCACGCATCCCATCCATTGGTGCTTACTCAACCGGAGTCACAGTCAACGTGGCCGGGTCCGTTATCAGTCAGAACGACCTTGTCGAGACCGTCCGTAAAGGGCTCGTCAATTCGCAGCGCAACGGCGCAGGACTGGTGTACTCCAACAAATGACGCTGCCCTGCTTGCCGACGGTCCGAATCAGACTCGGAACCGGTATCACCTTCGGGAACCAGTTCGTGCTTGGCGATACCCAAAACGGCATCCTCGGCACAAACGTCCTCGGCGAATCAGCGATCCAGGTCGTCGACGTCACAGACACTGTCCGTCAGATCTCAACCCGACACGGCCGAGACCGAATGTTTGAGGAATACCTGCCCTCCGAGGCATACATCGAATTCCTGGACTACACGGGAGACTGGAATCCATTCAACACCGGCTCGCCGTACTATCCCGAAGTCAAACCAATGCGCCAAGTGCAGGTTGTCACTCAATACAACGGCACCGAATACTTCCTTTATTCCGGGTTTATCTGGTCATGGGACTACGATTGGGACGACCCATCCGTCGACTACGCAGTCGTCCGAATTCAAGCCGTCGACGCTTTCCGACTTCTAGCTCTCGCCAACATCACCAACGTCACCGGCGCATCCACTAATGACCTACCCGGCGAACGCATCGACCAGATCCTTGACGAAGTCAACTGGCCGCCATCGATCCGAGCCATTGACCTCGGAGACACCGAGCTTGAAAACGACAACGGTGAAGAACGTTCCGTCCTAGAAGCAATCCAGGCCGTCGAACAATCCGACCTTGGCGCATTTTTCATCAATCACGAAGGCTGGCCCACCTACTACAGCCGAACCACCCTCGCCCAAAAAGCGGCCGGCACCGCCTACCAATTCGACGACACTGGCACCAACATCCAATACCAGGCCATTGACGTCAGCTACGACGAAACCGAACTCGCCAACCAGGTCACCCTCACCCGAAACAACGGACAACCCCAAACCGTGTCTGACTCGGCATCCATTGACGAATACTTCCTTCGCACCTACAGCCGATCCGGCCTCGTCATGCACGACAACCCGACCGCCCTGATCCGAGCCAACCAAATCCTCAACTATCGCAAACAGATCAGAATGCGAGTCGACCGCCTTGTCCTCGACCTCAGCTCAGACACCAACCGAGTCGAACCCGCCCTAACCCTCGAGCTCGGCGACCCAATCATTGTGACCAAACAAATGGCTGGAGGCACCGATCTCACCCTGCGCCTTACCGTCCAGGGCCACAACCACGACATCACACCAGACAGGTGGATAACTACCCTTTCAACCGCCTACCCTTTGAGTGCCGCATTCGTGCTGGGATCAGCCGAGCTCGGAGTCTTGGGTACCAGCACCCTATAGGAGAAAAACATGGCCGGAGCAGGCTACAAATCATGGGTCGATGGTGACATTCTCACCGCCGGCGACGTCAACACCTACCTCATGCAACAGGCCGTCATGGTGTTTGCCGACGCCTCAGCACGATCGACGGCCATCACCGCACCTTCGGAAGGCATGGTCACCTATCTGACCGGCACCGACGTCATCGAGTACTACGACGGAGCAGCCTGGCAGCCCATCCTTGACCAAGACGTCATTGAAGCCAAAGGCGACCTGATCGTTGGCACAGCTGATGACACTGTCAGCCGTCTGGCAGTGGGCACAAACGGTTACGTTCTGACCGCTGATTCGGGCGAAACAACAGGCCTAAAATGGGCGGCCGGCGGAGGCGGAAAACTATTGCAGGTTGTCCAAGCGACCTATTCGACCGACACGACAATCGCAAGCACATCCATGACCGACACAGGTTTGACGGCCACGATTACGCCTAGCCTCGCAACCAGCAAGGTGTTGGTGATTGTCAGTCAGTCCGGTCATGTTTCTCGAGCTATCGCATCCGTTGGTTGGGGCGCTCAACTTCTTCGTGATGCAAGCGTCATTTTTGAACCGAAAGGTGATACTGCCTTTGCGTCTGCTGGTTACACGGCCGCAGCTTCAATGGCGAACTATCTGACGTTCGGTTACTTGGATTCACCAAACACGACATCAGCGACGACCTACAAGGTGCAGGCAAGAGTTTCAACCACGGCTAACAGCGGAGAACTTCGAGTGCAATTCGACAGCGCTGATTCAAGCATTCTTCTTTTGGAAATTGGAGCCTGACATGTTCAACAAAGTTTTACGTTTCCTTGTCCCTGACTGCGAATTCGTTGCCATTGGCCAGCCAACCTCTGAGGCTCAATACAAGAAAAACGTCACCTGGCTCGATTCACGGACACAACCAACATGGGCAGAAATTCAAGCGGCGACTAACGACGTTGCAAAAGCCGAAGCAAACCGTGAGGCCGAACAGTCACGGGCTGACGCTTATCGGGCCGAATCCGATCCACTGTTTTTTGGTTGGCAACGTGGCGAAAACACCGAACAGGAATGGCTTGACAAAGTCGCTGAAATTAGGGCTAGGCACCCATACGCATGAGCCGGCCTTACACCGGCACTAAGGACGGCGTCGCTCGAGGCGCACGCCCAGGGACCAAACAGTTTCAAGCCTTGATGGCTTTTCTGTTTCAGATGCGGTCCTTGGGCATCTATGCCAACCGGCCTGTGCGTGGAGGCTCCAGCCTGTCCGTCCACGCCACAGGACGAGCCTGCGACCTTGGAGGCTCCGACGACAAAATCATTCGTGCCATCAACTTTCTGGTCGACTTTGCTGACGAACTCGGCGTCGAAGCCGTCCACGATTACGGCAACCGAGTCATGCCCGGCAAATACGGCGCAGCATGGAAATGCGATCGTGACAGCTGGAAGGTCTATACCGCACCCACCATCGGCTCACCAGGAGCCAAATGGGTTCACTATGAAATCAGCCCGACAATGGCCGACGACCCCGACGCCGTCACCGCCGCATTCACCGACATCCTCAACCGAATCGTCGCTGCTCTCCAAGGACTGAAATGAACATCACCAACCCTCCCAAAGCCCTAATCGCCCTCGTCGGCCTCGTCTGTCTCACCGTGCTGCTGGCCGTCAATGCCATCCCGACCGAGGCCGGCACCGGCATGATCGGCTCGATCCTCGGCTACGCCATCGGCAATGGCATCGCCGCCCGAACCGGTACATCTGTCGATCCAATCATTGGCAAGAAGCCAAAGGCTTGACACCCTCCTGATAAGTCGGTAGACACAGGCCCACCTGATCCCGACAGACAGGAGAACCCAATGAAAGCCATGCTGGCCGGCACGATCTGTGCCACCGCCATCTGCATCGGTTGGCTCGCCGACTCGGCCCTCGAGGCCGACCAAGTACAGCCAACCCCAACAGTGCCCAATTTGACGCCAATCCAGTACGTCGAAGTCACGACGACAAGCTCGAGCACCAGCACCACATCGACGACCACGTCGACAGCTGCACCCGAACCCATCGTCTACCCATGGACCCCATGCCAAGAATGGATACCGCTGGCCGTCGAAGTCGGCTGGCCGGCCGACCGTGAGCTCCTGCACCGCCTTGGCGAAATCATGTGGAGGGAATCACGATGCCAGCCCGAGGCCCACAACCCGAACGACCCGAATGGAGGGTCGTACGGTCTCACCCAGATCAATGGATTCTGGACAAAATGGCTGAACGAGTCCGGCGTTATGGACGGTCAACCCCAGAGTTTCTACGACCCGGCCGTCAATCTTTCGTCCGCTCTTGCCATCCACGTCTACAGCACCTACAAAAACGGCAACGGCT
>Ga0208161_1001668_pt1 | contig 11746 bp, 14 predicted proteins | sample CB_VirMetaG_3_FD_184538 | JGI IMG/M metagenome (GOLD analysis project Ga0208161, IMG submission 184538) | Freshwater to marine saline gradient viral communities from Chesapeake Bay - CB_1508_1S Viral MetaG (SPAdes) (version 4) | ecosystem: Environmental > Aquatic > Marine > Coastal | place: USA... | reverse complement strand
GGCCACTCTTTTCTTGAAAGGCATTATAGGCTCCTGCCATCTGTGTCTTAGCGGAATACAACAAAGCAGTTAATGGCACTATCTGCTGCTGCACCACTAGAAGACGCTGCAACTTGCAATTTGAACGATCCTGCTGCAAAATCGTAGGGTTCGATCACACGGCCAGCAGCAGCGGAACTGGTAGTCGTATGGGTAGAAGTCGTAACTGTATAGTTTGCATCAGGCATGGCAGTCGTGAAAGTGACTGTATAGTTACCTGTGCTGTTCTTAGTCACACTTGCGATATTGCCAGAACCATCAATAGTGCCAGCCGCATTGAATCTTGCCCAAGCCCTAGCTGCATAGATCGGAGCAGACCCACTTGCATTAAGTTTTACAGGGATATGGTCATCGACAGCAGCACTTGTCGGAATGGTCGTATCATTATCATTCGAGGCAATAGTGTCAGACGAAGTGACAAGAGTAGCTGCTGCGATCTCACTGGTAGTGATGGCAGCATTGGGTGTAAACTTCCCTGTCCCCTCATCAATCGTCCCTAGAACAATCCAAGGGTCTGAGTTAGTTTCATTTCGCTTCTTCAACTGATTGTTCGTCGTATCATACCAAAGCATATTGGCAAAGGTAACAGATGGGGCACTGGCATCGGAGTTAGTGCTCACAATCGCTGCCAAAGCATTGTTCAAATCAGTGCGAAAGTTAGGAGCAGATTGGTTGTCAATCACATAGTCATGGGTAGCCATGTCGGGTTTCCTTAATTATATTGCACTATGGCATCGAGTTCAGAGATACTCGGGGTGACACCAACAGAATTGCTAACGAGTTCGATCTTGAACTTTGCTGCCCTAGCGTAATAATCACCAGCACGGAATTGTTGCCAAGCAGACCAAGTAGGAGTTCCTGCTGGATCATCCGTAGTGGTAGCGATATAGGTAATCACATTGGTATCATCAAATTGAGCAGTCCCGGTAAAATTATCAAACAAACCGGGAAGACTATCAAACAAACCCGGAATATCGTCCCACAATCCAGCAGAGGTATCTTGACGACTTACTTTGACATCAATCCTAGAACGGAATCTTCTCGATGATCCAGTATCAATGTAGTTGCTGAACTCATAGGTCGCAGTGAAAGGAGGTGTTCCAGCAACAGAAGTGATCCTCAGTGCACTACTTGTGACAGAGCAATCCGTCTTGGCACCAGAGAAAGAGGGGTCTTCAGTTTGAGTGGACGTATTAGTGAAATCCTCAAGAGCCGCCTCTGGGATGACAATAGAAGTATAGTTCTCCGAGGCATTGCCAGTCTTATCGTAGGCTCGGATCATGTAGGTTCCTGGCTTCGCAGGGAATGAACCAGAGTTACCCGGACGAGGAACTTTTTCTACAGCCGTTGTAGCATTAGCCCAAGTAGCACCAGATTCTTCCCTTGCTTGTCTGATACGATAGAACGACAAATCAAGGTCAGGGACAGGTTCCCATTCAAGGTGGACAGTTGCGCCATTGATCTCAGCGGTAAGTCCTGTAACATCCTCGGGAGGGAACCCCAGACCTACCACTTTGTAGCCTGTTTGGGTAATCCAATCGCTCTTGACACCCAAGAAACTATACCCTCTAGCCCTGATGTCATAGGTGGCATCTTCTGTGTCGAGAAGTTCAAAAACACCAAGATCGCCAGTGCCAATAACTGTCCAATTCGTATCTGACGACTTCTTTGCTTGGACTTCTACTCTCTCAACATCAAAAGGGGTGGTAGAACCTATCGTAGCATAGATTACATTGGTCAGATGCTCGTTGATAATACGGACCTCAGAGGTCACATCCAGACCGATAGCAGGAACAGAGAATGGACTAGGGAGCGTAGTGTTGTTCGCTTCAAAGATTGCACCATTGACGCTCGTAAAGACATCTGAAGAAATCTCTCTAAGCGTCATGTTCACTTGAAGGTCAAGACCATCAGTAAGACCAAAACTCCAAGAAGTGACCTCAAAGGGTTTCTGGTTCCAACCAAAACGAGTATTGGTCAGATAGATGTTGTCACCAACCTGAACAGCAAAAGCCCTAAGACCAAAAGAGGCGGTCAGTGTAAGCTGCTCTCTGTTCCTGTTGAGGGCAATACGAGCAATCCTCTGAGCGGTCAACGGGGAACTGGTGAAGGGCAACCTGTAATCAAGCGTATTGACAACACCATTGTCAGCCGACACAAAAGCAGAATCAGTCACTTCAGGGTAATCAGCCTCTTGCCAATCGGCATCCGGTCCTCTGAAAGTCCCCTTGACAGTGTTGAAGTTGTCCCTACGGGAATGCCTAGTAGAAAGACTAATGCCAGAGCGGAGATCATCCTCGGTGAAGGTAAGAGAAGGAATTGTATAGGCCGCAGCCTTCATCTTCCACAGACCTTGAGAATACCAGAACAAGCCGCCCATCGAGGTAAGAATATCAGAAATGATTTGCGTAGGGGACAGACTTGTAACAAAGGCACCATTACAAGTATAACGATCTTCTCCTTCAACAGTCTCTTCACAAATATCAGCAGCTATAGAGACAAGATTATCATCAATTCTGGCTGAACCTTGATTGAGACCATACGCAGATGTCAGGTAATCTCTGAGACAGAGAGCAGGATTTTCCGACCAAGCAGTTGTAGCAGTCCGAGGGTCATAAACCTTCTTACCTTTGATGACAGCAGAGACAACAGGGACACCATTGGGGAAAGCGTCTTGGTTGTATTTCAGTTTGACATATAGATAAGCAATCCCTTGAAGCCTGTGGGCTGTAGTCCATCTACCATCTATCAGAGAAGCAGTAGCAGAGATCAATCCAGTATCAGCACTTTGAGTATCAGTGCCGAGATATTCCTTGATCGTCACATATCCATTGTAGCGAGAAGGCGAGGTAACATTACCACTACCATCAAGAGTTACAATCTCGTCATTGAGGTAGATGTCCTCATAGCTTTCAATCTCATGGCCTGCAAAAGCAATCACCCTATGAAGAAACTCATTGCCAGCACCAGTAGTGGAATCGTAAACTCGCACACCACCAACACGGGTCTTACCATAGATGATTTGATGATCTAGGGCTGCTCCACTCTCACCTTGGATGCTATACCCCCGAGAACTGCCGAGGTTTGGCTTAGGAGTAAGAGCATTGAGAGCAACACCCATAGCAGTGCTAACAAGGAAATGGCCCATGAAAGTGCCCGAGAGAGCACCCATGAATGAGCCAGTCATAAGAGTTCCTGTTGCAGCAGCCATCCCCGCAGAGATAGCGCCCATTATAGCCGGGAGAAAAAACATCTTATGACCTCAGAGTTTAACGAATGTCTGCCCCTGTCGCACGGGATTGTCCACTTGACGATGATCTTGGTCTTTCGGTAGCCCTACCCCAAACAAGGTCTTTGTCTTGAATGCCAGCAACAAACTCCAAGCCTCTATCTGCGGGAAATCTGGACTTCTGGTCTTCCGCTGTAAAACGTCTTACAACGGCTCGTTCCAGAATAATCAAGACGTTCTCGGCAAGAAGTTGGATCGTTGCAGTATCACCTTCCTCAGAGATGTTCATCTGGTCAAGTTCACCAGAGAAGATTTCCACATAACCAGAAGGGTCATTGGCTAGACCAAAGTAGATACGGCACTCTCGACCATGATAGGGTTCAGTAAGAGCCAGAGACAAAAAACTTGAAGGGATACCACTGACAGTGATTGAAGCACCCTTAGCCTGTATCTCTGTCGTTTCTTCAACAGCAGAGATGCTCATCAGTTGTCCAGCGCCAAGATAGGTCTTGGAACCAATGGTCAGATCACCATAACCAGACCACATATAGACAGGAGTGCTTACATCCAGATCAACTGCAAGAAAAGGAGTGATCGTAGAGGCATTAAGGGCAGCATTGAGAAGGCTGTCAATCTGTCGAGAGGAGTTCGCATAAATACGAGGGACTTCCCCTACAACGGAAATTGACGCTGATGGAGAGTTTACAATGAGCGTCATACAGCCTCCACACAATCAAAGGTGATGCCGTAATTACTCATGTTGTTGATCTCCCATTGCTGAATATTGTTAGCCAGCCTGAACACCCCTTTAGCGGAACTTAGGGTGACAGTGGCATTATCAGCGGGAGAAGAACGAAGAGAGGGCCAAATATCGAGAGTGGCCTCACCAGAACCATTGGAGTTCACATCAGCAAGGACTTTATGCAATGTCGCTGAAGAACCTGTCCCGAGTTGGATGTAATCCCCTGCAAGGAGATAACCCGTAGCACTCGTAGGAAGGCCGTCTATGTCCAACTCATCGCCAGTCTGTCCAGCACCCATGACTACAGGAGTTCCCGGTGTAACGCCAGCAGAGCCTCTTGGAGTGGCACAGTTAGGATCATTCAAAAGGAACGTCCCATATTGGCCCTTCAGGCTCAATAGGAAGGCCACCCAAGGCTCCATCAGGTCTCTGCGTAGGGGAGGGAGGGAAACAGAGGCTTTCCACCTCTGGCCCGGATGCTGGACGATCTGTTGCGAGTAGGTAAAGGGTGATTGGCTGACCGCTACTGCATTCTCAGCACTAAAGGTGATGCTGGCAATCCCAATGCTTGTCGGGAGGCTCAGGGGATAAGATATTGCCATCTACATTTTCCTTTACACGAATGCGGCTCTCATTTGACCGCCACGACGACGAGCATCAATAACAGCAGCTTTAGTAGCCTCAGTGATTTGCGGGATCATCTTGGCAACTTCCATACGGACATTAGCAGCATCAGACCCAGTGACAGTGATGTTGTTATTGACAGTCATGGAAGATTGACCACCTTGACCAGACAGATGTGCAGGCACAACAGTTCCGCTGTGGCGAGGTCTAATGATCTCAGGGCCTTTTTCACCGACAATGTAAGACTGTCCCGGCATGATCGAACCACCAGAGGCCCGGAAGAAGCCAAGACCATTAGGATTGGTAGCAAGACTTGCCGCTCCACCAATGGCCCCTACAATCCGCTGAACAACAAAGACACGATAAAGTTCAGCAATGATGTCCCTTGCCATAGAACGGAAGGCATCCTTGACACTCTTGGTGCCATCAATCATAGCCATGAACCCAGATTCAAGAGAACTCTCGACCGATCTGATGACATCTAGGCGTTGACGCTCTACTTCTGTCAATTCATTGGTGAGAGCAATTTCTTGTCTCAGTCTTTCAGCCCTTCCTGTTGCACCTCTAGTCGCCCTGCCTCCTTGAGTAGTCTCAAGACGGATACGTTCCATTTCAGCCGCGATAGGATCATAATTAGGGTCTCTGGGGTCAAAAATAACTGGCTGATTTTGCCGAGAAACAGAACCAATTAGTCTACTGGCTACAGAAAGGCTAACACCCAACTTTTCAGCCAAAACAGCGGCGCTTGAGGCAGTTCTTGCCAGAACACTTTCAAAACCATCAGCTTGCATACGAAGGTTGCCATACAAACGATAGGCATCTTTCAGTCGTTGGTTAAATTGTTCTTGTTCTGTGGTGATCTGTTCAGCCTCACGACGGAACTTGCCATACATCTCATAGTTAAAATTGATACGATTTGCAATTTCCCGTTCAAGCCTTTCTCGTTCAGCTTCCTGAGCATTTCTTTCCGCAATTTCTCTTTTTTGTCTACGAAGAGTCTCTAGTATTTCTTGATTAACCGACAATCGCTCTTCAAGATTGGAAATCTGCGCTTCCAAAACAGATTGCTCAATGTAGGCGTCTTCTCGTTGAGCAATGAGAGCGTCTAGTTGTGCCTGAAGGCGCTCTTGTTCTTGAACAAAAACTACCTCATTGGTGCTTTCCAAACCACGGTTTAGTCTCTCGATCTCTAGGGCCGTGCTGGAAACTTCTTCCTTCAAAGACTTAAAAGCTTCACCGAACTTGCTGGCGGCTTCTTCTGCCTGCGAGGTTCTGGACCAGAAAGCAAGAAGAGCAGTGGTCAACGAGATACCAATACCAGCTATAGCCCCCGCAACTCCGGGGATAAGACCAGCCAACTGAGTAGCTTGTTGACCAAAGGCAACGAAAGCGTTTGTGCCAGATTGGATTTGCACAAAGAAGTCACCAACCTGATAACCAACTTGTTGCGCCACCATACCAAAACGGTTGGTAGACTTCATTGAGGTTATCAGAGAAGCATCGTATTGGACAAAACGATTGTTGAGGTTGGTTGCCCCATTAGCAAATTGCTGATATTCCAAGGTCAACTGGTCTACTTCTCTTGCTAGTTGGTCAGCAGAGATAGCACCAAGACGTTGTGCCCTGTTAAGTTCCTCAAGAGAGGCTTCATACAATTTGGAAGCAGCATAGACCTTGTTATATTTTAGTGATAGGCGCTCAAGTTCTGCTTCCATAGCACTGAAGCTGGCACCACCAGCCACTGCACCAGCGCCGCCAACGCCAAGCTGCTTGTTGATTGCATTCTGATTAGCAATAGCAGTTTTGGCAGCTTGTTGTTCTTGACGACGAAGTTCCTCGGTGAAAACAGAAGCAGAGGCTTCAGCAGATTTGTAAGAGTTCGTGACGTTGTTAGCCTTGTTGACAAGTTCCTGAAAGGCTCTTCCTGCTTTTAGGGTTTGAGCCTCTTGTTCAAGAAGCATCCTTGTAAATACAGATGCGGATTCTTCAGCAGACTTATAGGAGTTCGTGACGTTGTTAGCCTTATTGACCAGTTCCTGAAAAGCCTTCGCAGAGTTTCTCAGATATTGAATATCTCTCTGAGCAGTCTTAAAGGCGCGATCAAAGGCTTGAACAAACACAGATGCACTGCGTTCTGCACTATTGAATGCAGTTCCAAGCCTTTGTATCTCTTGTTTAGCGGTGACAACTTGTCTGGCATCAATGCCAATACCAATCTCAGCAATATCAGCCATTTGTGACCCTCATATAGACTTTATCAAGCCTTTTAACTGCTTCTACCTCGAAGGCAGTAAGTGGCGTATTGGTCAATTCCATCCAAGCCTTAATGTCACCATACGAAATGGGATTAGGCCCGCTAAATCCTACAGACCTTGAATTGTTCAAAATAGTAAAGGCAGACCAGATATGAGATAGAAGTTCTGGGAACTCAGGTCCATCCAGTTCTTTCGGTCTCTTTCCAGTCTGCCTTTCTACTTGTTCAAGGTGCTCTCTTGGTGATAAGCCATCCTTGTCGGGAATGCTCAGCTTGAACTCATGTTCAGCGAACTCTTCCAGATCGACAATCAGGCTTTCAAAAAAGAAGCGGTGTCGTTCAGTGCCTCCTCGACTTGGTCCTTGATCCAAGGATAGTCCCTGTAGAGGTCAACAGCAGATTGGAAGTCAAGTTTGGGTGTCTTACCACCAAGAACGATATCCCATTCCTTTGTCACTCGGGAAAGAACTTCAAGAGCGGACTGTTCTGCTTCCTCAGAGGTGAGGCTGAACTTCTTGCTCTTTTGTGCTTTCTGAAGACGGCGATTGGTTTGCTCGTGGAGAGCCTCTTTATACACCTTGGAGTGTGGTGCATAAACAGTGATCGACATCTCAGTTCCGTCTTCTTTGGCGATAGGCTCAAGAGTGACAGGATGGTTAAGGATGACTTCGATAGTATCTGCTTTGGGTTTAAGGTCGAGAAGGTCCATGTCGGGTGTTCCTTAGGTTGTGTCGGGAATTGTGATATAAGCGGCAGGAGTGGCCCCGACAACCAACCCCTGCCTACCCCATAGTGGGGATTACGGGTTCGTCCGAGTCAGTTTCAGGGACGTAGCTTCCGAACTATCATAGATCGCCACAAACGGCAGGGTGATGATGCGCGACTGAGGATTGTCAACCGGAACATCAGCGCCATTGATCTTGATGCGCGGGAAGAGGAAGGTATAGGGGTTCGTGCCAGTGGGGTCATCCACTTCAACTTCGATAGCCGTCTCGGTCTCGTTCAGGAAACGGTTGACCAGAGTGGCGTCTTCAAAGTAAGCGGTGATCGTCCCTTCGACAGTAGCCATGCCATACTCAAGCTGCGGGGTCGTAGAGGCACCAACAACAAAGGTAGGAGCAAGGCTATTCGAGAGGGTGAAATCAATGCCAGTGACCGTGGCAATGGACGAGAGCGAACTGCCAGCGTTACCGATCTCGATGGCACCCGAATACGAATCAAACGGGGCATTGGTCGAGGAGGCAGTCTTGGTGGGATCATCCGAGGTGCCGCTAATCGTCATATCTTTACCAACCATCGAGAAGGTGCAAGTGACCATCTGGTTGGGACGGATCGAGACAGCCATCGAGGAAACAGCCATACCCTTGAAAAGACGGAACTGCGTGATGTCATCCGCAGCATCTTCAATCGAGAAGTATTTGGGCGTAGTGCCGATCTTCAGGACGTTAGCATTCCACGAATTGAAGAAAGCACTCTCAAAGAACGGGTCATAGTCACCTTTACGAAGATCAACGGCAATATCGCCAGCAGCCGTGCGGTTGCCATGACGATCAGTGCGGATCATACGATCAGGCTGAATGTCATTCCCCTGAACACGCTCTTTGCTCAGATTGAGCGAGTGGGTCGTATAGGGAAGTTGAATGAGTGAGGGAGTGGTGGGCGTAGTGCCGAAAGTCGATTCGACAACATACGAAAGGCCAGAACGGCTACCTTGCGAAAAGGGCATTGCTTGTCTCCTTGTTAATCGTAGATATACCAGCCGACATTGACTGGGGTGCAATAGAATGGCGAGTCAAGGTAGCTGGTTCCTACCTCTGCGTAATCGACAGAGACAATAAACCCATTGTAGGAGATGTCTGTCGTGGCATCAAATCGGGCAAGGACTAGATCAACTACATCGTAGTTAGCACCCGGTCCAACATTTTCAGGAGTGCAGATCGTCAGTCGATACAAGCCTTGATAAAGCTGTTGAGGATTAAGACCTCTGGTAGCAGGGCGACGAAGAGTTGGAACCATCGTAGCTTTGATGTATGGTGTTCCGGTTACTTGTTGATAAGGGACGTTCTGGTAGGCGATTGCAGGAAGACCTGTTGCAGTTGCGAGGTGGTTGTCCAGACAGGCCCTGATGTCATTCATAATGCTCATGTTCTGGACCTCACTTCTAACACAGCCTGTTCCAAAAGATAAGGGGCGACGTTCCTTACAATGGTAAAGACCCCTCCATTTTCATGTCTATCTTCGACGAACTTGGCATGAGGCGATCTATTGGTAAAGTAGACCTTTGTAGCGTCTGCTGGAAGGGCGGCAATATCACTAAGAAGTTGATCGCGCGCCTCGTCTTTTTTGACCTTTTCGTCTTGGTTCTTCGGCTTATTGTGAGAGGTTCTACTACGACCACCACCTGAGACAGTCGTGATGGTGTGTGAAGTCACATAGGCACCAGTATCAACCGGGGACTCTTGAACAGCCCTTTCTGCTACGTTCTCTAGGAATACATCTCGAACTTCTGTCAGTTGTCTCTCTACTCGTCTGAGTAGTTGCGTCATACTAGCCTGCATATCAGTCCCTCACTTGAAGGAGATAGCACATCACGTTATTGGCTGATTTGATCTGCATGACCTTGACGATGTTGACCGTATCGCCCTCTCCTACAATCTGATCTGTGCTGTCAGGAGCAGGAGTGACATTTCCATTAACAAGTTTGTCAGACAACACAACACGACGATCACCACGAAGGATGTTCTCATCATCAATCATATCAGGCGTATAGTCGTAGAAGTAGGCTCTGACACTGTAATCAGTGTTAGTCGTAGTCAAGGTGCCAGTAGCAGCAGAATATGCAGTCATTGCCCTCTTACGAAGAGTGACGATCCTGCCATGCTCCTTGATAAGATTTCTCAGAGTGGTGGGATCAAAAGCCATCAGTCATAATCAGGGATATAGGTATCCGCTGCCTCCGGGTTGTTAAACTGGTCAACAGCGAACTGCGGAGAAACACGATCAGTATTGGCTTCCACAACACCCATAGCGGAATTAGAGATGCCACCCGCAGAGACGCCCAGAGCGCGCCCAGAGACCTTCTTACCGAGAGCATCCATCTGGGTAGACAGAAGAGTGTATTGCTTGCTACGGTCGCTGTAGGAGGCTTGTAGAGCACCATCCAGTTGAGTGTCTACCAGTCGAGAAAATTTGGCAGCAATAATGCGACAAGACCAACTAGCAGCATAATAGACATTGTTTCCATTCTGACCCAATGCAAAGAAGATTTCTTCGTCCTGAACAAGCTGATCGTTGGTATCAGTGTCACCAATCAACAGTCGAACAGAATTGAGACGGCCTGAAGCAGCCGTGGTATTCAGGTCACTAGCATTGTAACTCCAAGCCATCTCAACACCTATTATTCAAAGTTTCTGCCGTATGTATGTCGCCAGTTACGAATGATACCAACCTGACGCGCCTTGATCGCACTGACCTTGCACTTCTTTTGTTGGTATTCCTTCTCGTTCCTAGCTTTCTCTTTGACCTTGATGTTGATGTTCTTCACAAGATTATGGAGCGATTCAAGATCAAGTTCGTCAAGTCCATCGCCAATACGAGTATTGTCAACAGAAGCCTCAAGTTCATCGTCGTGGTAAAGAAAGCCTTGGTTATACATCGTGATGATACGATGAGCATCAAGTTGCATTTCTTTCCACTTGAAAATGGAATCCACTTCCCAGATACGACCCCGTGCTTGGATTGGAGTTTTCACAAACACGGGGCGATCAAACTGGAAAGGGATAGCACTGTGTCGGGCCATATGCTATCCTTTCTTATTAGGCAACGATGGTCGCAAAGAACGTGCCCATTTCGGGAGCAACGACTTTATGAGCATACGCCATGTTGGCTTCGAGCATTTCAGCAATGCCCTGAACGCGGAGGAAATCACCCGTATACGAACGAATGTCGATGCCGTAGCCCGAAGCATTGTCCAGTTCGTTCCAAGTGAAGGTATAACCAGCCGAGGGAACCATCAGGCCAGCCGAGCGCGGACGATAGTAGAGAGCCGCAGCCTTGCCACCGATGAACGAGTTCGATTCAGTGTCACCCTCTTTCGCCGTGTTCTGAACCGCTTCCATGACGAGGAACTCTTCCACGCCAAAGATTTCAGCCAGCTTGGCATCCGTGACGAGAGCCGTGTTCGTAACGGTCGCACCGCCATTCAGACGATCAAGGATGTCCGGGTGGTTGACGAGCACATCACGCACTTCTTTGCCAACAACCATGACATTCGGCTTGAAACCGCCCGACTTGAGTTGGACCGTCCGCATCGCAGTCGTAACGTCAACGATGGGCGTCGAGGCCGTGTAATCCGACCACTGCTTGACTTGGCCCGTCGTCGGGGTGCCCGAAACGCCCGTGTAGTCCGTGGACCAGACCGAGGCTTTGAAGTAGCTGTCAGCCCACTTGATTTCACGGTCGATCAGGAGTTGATGCGTCAGCATCTGAGCGCCAGCAGCACGGATGTCGAGGGCGGCATCTTCGTTGGCGAGGGTTTCGAAGTCGAAGTCCGTCGAGATCGAGTAGACCTTCGCGGTATAGCTATCATTCGAGACAGCCATGCCAACACGGGGCGACATCGTGCGGGGAGCGCGCTCTTGCACTTGGCCCGTGCGGTTGAAATGCTCACGGTCATACTTGTAGTATTTGTCGGTCTTCTTCGACACCGGAACATTGGGGAACACGCGATCCGCAATAAACGCCGTGGAGTTTTGCAGGAACGCAATCGTGATATTGGTAAGCGGCTGGTCGATATGGACCGAACCCGGAGTAAGCATAGCCATCTTTGTATTCCTTTACTTAACTAGATTAGGCCGTG
>Ga0208161_1001667_pt1 | contig 11748 bp, 15 predicted proteins | sample CB_VirMetaG_3_FD_184538 | JGI IMG/M metagenome (GOLD analysis project Ga0208161, IMG submission 184538) | Freshwater to marine saline gradient viral communities from Chesapeake Bay - CB_1508_1S Viral MetaG (SPAdes) (version 4) | ecosystem: Environmental > Aquatic > Marine > Coastal | place: USA... | reverse complement strand
AACGCCCAACCAAGGAGAGTTGAGATGACAGCAGAATGGTTTGTTTTCGGAGTGTTCGCAATCACCGCACTCTGGGTTTCAATAGCGCACGATAGAGATGTCAGAGATGAATGGCGCAACCGCTAAAGCAGCGCGGAGAAAGCTGGGGCTGACAGTCAACGAGTTGGCTGATGCCCTACTTCTCAGCCCGCAGAACGGAGGCCGAAAGGTCAGGCGATGGGAGGCTGGAGATGTTCCAGTTAGTGGCCCTGTTGCAGTAGCCCTTGAAGCTATGCTAAACGGGTTTGAACCAAAGCACTTAAGGGACAGTTGAAATGACCCTGAAAGATTTAAGAAGCATTGTCGCTGACCTAGTTGCGGAGACGCATGGCAACCAAGAGTTTATTCGCCAGATTAGAGATGGCGAGCAGGATGACGGCCCATGGATGCAAGGCGGGATCGCTGTGATGAATTACATCAATGAGCAATGGATGTTGCTGCCGATCCAAGACATTGAAGCGCACGATGGATAAGCATCCAACCAAATACACCTCGGCTGACGTTTACGATCTAACCGACAGGCTTATCCTAGCGGCAAGCCGATGTGAGGACGGCCCGACCAAAGACTTACTCAGAGAGGCGGGAAAGGTGCTGCTAAACAGAGAAACAACTATCTCGCACATTCGGATAATGGTAGAGGCCAAAAGGTGAGTGATTTATCAATTGACATGGAGAGCGTTGACGCGCTGATCCCATATGCAGCGAACAGCAGAACGCACAGCGACGAACAGGTGGCGCAGATCGCCGCAAGCATTAAAGAGTTCGGGTGGACTAACCCGATACTGATCGATGGCGACAATGTCATCATCGCGGGCCACGGGAGGCTTCTGGCGGCTCGTAAGCTAGGGATGGATCAAGTTCCTATCATCTGCATTGATCATCTTACTAAGGCCCAGCAAAAGGCGCTCGTGATTGCAGATAACCAACTTGCCACAAACGCAGGCTGGGACATGGATATGCTGAAGGCCGAGATTGAGGGGCTGAAGCTAGAGGACTTCGACGTTGACCTGCTTGGCTTCGATGACAAGTTCCTTGATGGCTTGCTGGAGCCTGAGCCGACCGAAGGGCTGACCGACGAGGACGCTGTTCCAGAAGTGCCGGAGCAGCCCGTCACCGTTGAGGGCGATGTTTGGGTTCTGGGGCGGCATCGGCTGATGTGTGGGGATAGCACGAGCATTGATGCGGTTGAGAAGCTGATGGATGGGGTGAAGGCTGATATGGTGTTTACCGACCCGCCTTATGGTATGTTTTTGGACGCTGATTATTCGAGCATGAAGTCAAAGTTTGATGGTATATCAGGCGGCGCTAAATACGACAACGTAAAGGGCGACCACGAAGATTTTAACCCTGAATTTATCAATACTGTCTTAACCGCCTTCGATTATTGTAAAGAAATATTCTTGTGGGGCGCTGATTATTATGCAGACTTAATTCCTGATAGGAATTCTGGTTCATGGGTTGTTTGGGATAAGCGTGGTGATGAATCAGCTGATAAAATGTTCGGTTCAACTTTTGAGTTATGTTGGTCAAAAGCTAGACATAAAAGGATGCTTGCGCGTGTAAAATGGGCTGGCATATTTGGCATGGCAAAAGAACATGACAAAAAGAGAGTGCATCCAACACAAAAGCCAGTTGAGCTTGTTAATTGGTTTTTTGATTATTATTCATTAGTCGATAAGCGAAACGTGGTTGACCTATTCGGTGGCAGCGGTTCAACCCTTATTGCTTGTGAGAAGACCAACCGCAATGCTTACCTCATGGAACTTGACCCGAAATATTGCGATGTAATCATCAAGCGTTGGCAGGACTTCACCGGCAAGCAAGCCATCCATGCTGAGACGGGGGAGCCGTTTGATGCCTCACGTTAAACTCACAGCAAAGCAAGAAGCATTCTGCCAAGGCATTGCTGATGGCTTGGGGCAGGCTGATGCGTATCGCGCTGCGTATGATGCCGACCGCATGAAGGATAACACGATTTATCCGCTGGCCTCGAAGCTGATGAAGAACAGCAAGATTACCGCAAGGATTGCTGAGTTGCGTGAAGCCGTGCAAGAAAAACAACTCTGGTCACGCGAAATGTCAGTCAAGGCACTTGTGCAAGCCTATAAGGAAGGCAGCGGCTCGGTAAAGGTCGCAGCGGTCAGAGAGTTGAATGCAATGCACGGTTACAACGAGCCTGCGAAGCTCAATGTCAGCGGCAACATGATGCACCAGATCGTGCGCAAAGTGATCGATGGCAACGCTGACGATTAAAACCCCGCGATGGTTCAAGCCGTTCCTCCAGCCTGCACGCTACAAAGGCACGCACGGTGGACGCGGTTCGGGCAAGTCCCATGCCTTCGCTGAAGCGGTAATTGAAGCGCACGTAATGGATCAGCGCCGCCGTACTGTCTGCGTGCGTGAAATCCAGAAGTCCCTCGCCCAGTCTGTCAAGCGCCTGCTGGAACTCAAGATCGAGCAGCTAGGCGTGCAGGACTACTTCGAGGTGCAGGAGAGCCAGATCAAGTCCCGCCACGGTGACGGTCTCATCATCTTCCAAGGGATGCAGAACCACACAAGCGACAGCATCAAGTCGCTAGAAGGCTACGACTGCGCATGGGTGGAAGAAGCGCAATCACTCAGCCAGCGGTCGCTTGATCTGCTCCGTCCGACGATCCGCAAGCCCGGTTCGGAGCTTTGGTTCACATGGAACCCGCGAGAGGCAACCGACCCGATTGATGCGCTGCTGCGTGGCGAAACCCCACCGCCAAGCTCCATCGTGCGGGAGGTGAACTACAAGGACAATCCTTGGTTCCCCGATGTGCTGCGTGCTGAAATGGAGTTTGACCGCGCCCGCGATCCGGACAAGTACACGCACATCTGGCTCGGCGGTTATATCTCCAACAGCGAGGGCCGCGTGTTCCGCAACTGGCGGGTCGAGGAGTTTGACGCACCGGCTGACGCAATTCACCGCTTCGGCGCTGACTGGGGCTTCGCCAGCGACCCCACGGTTCTGATCCGCTGCCACTTGGTTGGCCGCAATCTCTACATTGACCACGAAGCTTACATGGTCGGCTGCGAGATCGTGAACACGCCAGAGCTATTCCTGACGATCCCAGAGGCTGAGAAGTGGCCGATTGTTGCGGATAGCTCCCGCCCTGAAACGATCAGCCATATGCAGAAGAACGGCTTCCCGAAGATCATGCGTGCCGTCAAAGGCGCTAACTCGGTCGAGGAAGGCATTGAATGGCTGAAGAATTACGACATCATCGTTCATCCGCGCTGCACGCACACGATAGATGAACTCACGCTCTACAGCTACAAGACAGACCCCTTAACAAACAAAATTCTGCCCGTCTTGGAAGATAAGAACAATCATGTTATAGATGCGCTTCGCTATGCGTGCGAGGCAGTTAGACGGGCTGCACCAAAAAAGCCTGTCGAATTCCAGCCAATGGCTACGCTAAACAGGTGGTGATGAATGGCTCGTCCGACTAGAGAACAACGGCTCAACAGCGTTCACGCTACGGGAATGGCTGAATTCGACCGTTGTCAGTCTGCGCTGCGGGATGAGCGCCTTCAGTGCCTACAAGACCGTCGCTTCTATTCGCTCGCTGGTGCGCAGTGGGAAGGCCCGCTTGGCGACCAGTTCGAGAACAAGCCGCGCTTTGAGGTGAACAAAATCCACCTGAGCGTTATCCGCATCATCAACGAATACCGCAACAACCGCATCGCCGTTGACTTCATCAGCAAGGACGGTGCGCAGGACGACGATCTAGCGAACACCTGCAATGGTCTGTTCCGTGCCGATGAGCAAGACAGCGTTGCAGAGGAAGCTTACGACAATGCGTTCGAGGAAGGCGTTGGCGGTGGCTTCGGTGCATGGCGACTGCGCAACGTCTATGAGGACGACGAGGACGACGAGAACGAAAAGCAGCGCATCCGGATCGAGCCGATCTACGACGCTGACAGCTCCGTGTTCTTTGACCTTGATGCCAAGCGCCAAGACAAGTCTGACGCCAAGTATTGCTTCGTCCTCTATTCGATGACCCGCGATGCCTACATGGATGAATGGGGTGACGATCCAACCACGTGGCCGAAAGAGATCCACCAGTACGAATTCGACTGGCTCACGCCTGACGTTGTGTACGTCGCTGAGTACTACAAGGTTGAGGAAGTGCGCGAGACCATCCGCATCTTTCAGACCGTGACCGGCGAGGAAGAGCGTTACTCGCAGTCGGACTTCAATGCTGACGAGACGCTAGAAGAAACCCTCGCTGCTGTCGGCACGATTGAGGTGCGCCAGAAGCGTGTGAAGCGCCGCAAGGTGCGCAAGTACATCATGAGCGGTGGCAAGGTGCTGGAGGATGCTGGCTACATCGCTGGCAAGAACATCCCCATCGTTCCGTTCTACGGCAAGCGTTGGTTTGTCGATAACGTCGAGCGTTGCATGGGCCACGTGCGTCTGGCGAAAGACCCGCAGCGCCTCAAGAATATGCAGCTTTCAAAGCTAGGCGAGATCAGCGCGCTTTCGTCGGTTGAGAAGCCCATCCTTGTGCCTGAGCAGGTCGCTGGCCATCAGATCATGTGGGCCGAGGACAACCTGCGGAACTATCCCTATCTGCTGGTCAATCCGATCACTGGCTCGAATGGCGAGACGCAGATCAACGGCCCTGTGGCTTACACCAAGTCGCCTGCAATCCCGCCTGCAATGGCTGCACTCCTGCAATTGACCGAGCAGGACATGGCCGAGATCCTTGGCAACAACCAGCAAGCCGAGAAGATGGTCAGCAACATCTCCGGCAAGGCTGTTGAACTTATCCAGACCCGTTTGGATATGCAGACCTTCATCTACATGACCAACATGGCGAAGGCGATGCGCCGCTGCGGCGAGATCTGGCTGTCCATGGCGAAGGACGTTTACGTCGAAGAAGGGCGTAAGATGAAGTCCATCGGCGCGATGGAGCAGATCCAGTCCGTCGAAATCATGAAGCCTATGATCGAGCAGGAGACGGGGGAACTTGTTTACGAGAACGATCTGACCAAGGCGAACTTCGACGTTGCTGTTGACGTTGGCCCGTCGTTCACCAGCCGCCGCGATGCTACGGTTCGTGCGCTCACTGGCATGATGCAGGTAACGACCGATCCTGAAACGCAGATGATCCTGCAAGCCATGGCTATTATGAACATGGACGGCGAGGGCATTGGCGACATCAAGGAATTCTTCCGCAAGAAGCTTGTGCAGCTTGGCGTGGTCGAGCCGACCGAGGAAGAGCAGCAGGCTATGATGATGGCTGCAATGGAAGCCCAGCAGCCCGATCCGCAGTCCGCTTACTTGATGGCGGCAGCGACTGAGGCGCAGGCCAAGGCGGTCAAGGCTCAGGCTGATACGGAATACACACTGGCACGGGCTGAAGAGACCAAGGCCAAGACGGTTGAAACGCTGTCGAACGTGGACATTGACCAGCGCAAGTCCGCAGTTGAGACGGCTGAAAAGATTGGGGCTGCTGTTCAGCCTCCGATGAATGCGGTTCCACCCACCGCGCAATTTGGGTGAGTTTACGGGGTAATGTATGATCATGGCAGACACGGAGTTTGACGACACCACCGAGACCATTGAAATCGAGCAGGACGTTCCTGAGACTGTAAGCGATGAGGATTTTGCCGTCGCTGACACTGTAAGCGATGAGGACATTGCCGTCGCTGACACTGAGGAGACTGCTGAGGACGATGGCGACGATGAAGTTGTAATCTCCATTGGGGAGGAAGCGCCGCCTCCGCAGGAAGAAACCAGAGCGCCTGAATGGGTGCGTGAACTACGTAAAGCGAACCGAGAAAAAGACAGACGTATTCGTGAGCTTGAAGCAAAGCTGAATACCAGTGAGACCGAGACTAAGCCGGTTGTTCTGGGGCCGAAGCCAACGCTGGAAGCCTGCGATTATGACTCGGATGACTTTGAGCAGAAGTTGGCTGATTGGTATGAGCAGAAACGCGCAGTCGATGCAGCCGAAGCCCAGCAGCGAGAGGCCGAAGAGGCAGAAGCCGTTGCATGGCAGAAGAAGCTTGAAGGATACGAGAAGGCTAAGGCCAGTCTCCGGGTGCGTGACTATGAGGATGCCGAGGCAACCGCCTTGGAGACCTTTAGCGTCACTCAGCAGGGGATTGTGATCCAAGGCTCTGAGAACCCGGCTCTGCTTGTATACGCAGTTGGCAAAAACCCATCGAAGGCCAAAGAACTGGCTTCCATCACTGACCCCGTGAAGTTTGCCTTTGCGGTAGCGAAACTGGAGACGCAATTGAAAGTGACCAATCGCAAGGCAGCGGCATCGCCAGAGCGCACTATCACCAGCGGTGGTGGTCGTCTCTCCGGTGCAATCGACTCAACCCTTGAACGCCTGCGCGCTGAAGCCGAAAAGACTGGAGACTACACAAAGGTTTTGCAGTATAAGCGGCAGAAGCAAGCGGCATCCTAATGTCTTAAAGGACTATTGAAATGGCTAACTCATTCTCGAAAGAAGAGCGGGTCGCGTTTGAAAACCTGCTTGAAGGTTTCCAAGACGCTCTCGTTCTCTCGCGTAACGTGTCGGTTTACAACACCGACCAGACTATGATGGAACGCGCCCGTGACACCATTTGGCGTCCGGTTCCGTACATCGCTCAATCGGTTTCGACCACTCCCGGCACTCCGCTGGGCAGCTACCAGACCATGACCCAGCTTGCGGTTCCGGCCACCCTCGGCTTCTCGCAGACTGTTCCGTGGACGATGACCAGCCTTGAACTGCGTGACGCGCTTCAGGAAGGTCGTCTGGGCGAGTCGGCCAAGCAGAAGCTGGCTTCGGACATCAACGTTTCGATCATGAACGTTGCCGCTGCTGAGGGTACTCTGGTGGCTGTGACCGGCGCTCCGGCTGGTACTTATGACGACATCGCTCAGTGCGATGCGCTCATGAACGAGCAGGGCGTGCCGAACTATGACCGTTACTTCGGTCTGTCGAGCCGTGACTACAACGGTCTGGCGGGTAACATCGCTGGTGCCGCTGCTGCTGCGACCCGTTCGTTCGGTGGCGACAAGTCAAACCGTGCGTTCGAGCGTAGCTTCGTTGGTAACGTGGCTGGCTTCGAAACCTACAAGTTCGACTATGCCAACCGTCTGGCTGCTACGACCGCCGCTGGTATCACCATTGACACCACCGACACCACGATCACTGACTACGTGCCGCAGGCGACTTCAAATGCTGTAGGTGGTCAGATCAACGTGGACAACCGTTATCAGACCGTCACGCTTTCGAGCGTTGTCGGTGTGAGCGTTGGCGATGCCTTCAGCATCGACGGTATCGAAGCGGTACAGCACATCACCAAGGGTTCGACCGGCCAGCCGAAGACCTTCCGCGTTGTCGCCCTTGCTGGTGGTAACGATGTGGTCATCTCGCCGCCGATCATCTCGGCTTCGTCGATTCCGACCGATGCGGAGCTTCAGTACAAGAACTGCGAACTGGTTGCGACCAACGCAGCCGCTCCGATCACCTTCCTGAACACCGCTGATGCCAACATCAACGTGTTCTGGCAGAAGGATGCTCTTGAACTGCTTCCGGGTCGCTATGCGGTTCCCTCGGACGCTGGCACCGCTGTGATGCGCGCCTCGACCGATCAGGGCATCGAACTAGTGATGCAGAAGTTCTACGACATCGACAGCATGACGATTAAGTATCGTCTCGACACGCTGTTCGGCGTTGTGAACAAGCAGCCCGAAATGAGCGGCATCCTGCTGTTCGACCAGTAAGCGTATGGGGCGGGGGGAGATTTGGGTCTCCCCCCAAACCTTTTAAGGAATGAGCCATGCCGTTGAAGAAGGGTTACAGCCGAGACACCATCGGCAAGAACGTCAAGATGGAAGAGAAGGCTGGACGCCCGCGCAAGCAAGCTGTCGCCATCGCTCTTAACGTCGCCCGCAAGGCTGCGATGAAGGCAGGCAAGCCGAGCAAGGCTCCCAAGAGAAAGAAGAAGTAATGCACTTCCCCGCACCTCTTTACCGCACCCCCGGCCCGTATCGTAAGGGCAAAGGGAAGAAGACCTACAAGGTCTGCGGTGCCAAAGATCAGGCGCACTATGATGCGCTGCTCGCTAATGGCTGGTTCCCGTCCTATGAGGAGGCGGTTGCTGGCAAGCGTGCCGAAGAAATCATCGAAGCCGCTGAGGCTTTTGAGGAAGCCGTTGACGAGGTTTCTGGCCCGACCCGCGAGGAACTTGAGCAGAAGGCTGAAGAACTGGGCGTCGGCTTTAACAAGCGCACCAGTGACCGTAAGCTGGCCGAGCGCATCGCTGAGGCTCTGGAGGGCTAATCATGGGTTACACCAAGCGCCAGTTTGTTACCGCTGCCTTCGAGGAAATCGGGCTAGCGGATTATGTGTTCGATCTCTCGCCTGAGCAGCTTGAGAGCGCATTGCGGCGCTTGGATGCCATGTTGATGGAATGGAACGCCAAGGGCATCCGCCTTGGCTATGCTTCCGCCAGCAGCCCGCAGGACAGCGATCTCGACACGGAAACCAACGTGCCTGACAGCGCATGGGAAGCGGTGATTACTAATCTCGCTGTTCGTATTGCGCCGGGTTACGGCAAGACCGTATCGCCTGACACCAAGATGGTCGCCAAGCAGGGCTACAACACGCTCTTGCAGCGCGCCACCTTCCCGCTTGAGCAGCAGCTTCCTGAGACCATGCCGTCCGGTGCTGGCAACAAGCCTTGGTGGTATGATAATCCGTTCCTTCAGAGGCCCGTCGATCCCGTCGACGCTGGTTCTGATGGCCCTATCGAGTGGAGTTAAGCAATGCCGACAATTAACCAGCTTCCTCTCATCACGCAGCTTTCGGGCGGTGATAACGTGGTTCTGTGGGTTCCCAATCAGGGGGACAGCCGCCGCGCCTCAATCACCACGCTGATCCAGTACATCGAAGATAACTTCGGCGGGATTGTCTGCACCTCGGTTCGCACGCAGCCGACCACCTTTGCGCAGCTTCCGAATGCTGTGGGCAACGCTGGCGCTCGTGCCTTCATCACTGATTGCACCGTGACCACGTTCGGCACGGCTGCGGCTGGTGGCAGCAACAACCAAGTGCCGGTCTATAGCGACGGCGCTGTGTGGCGGGTCGGCTGATGAAAAAGGAAAAGCCGGTCTGGGAAAAGAAGAACCCAGTCAAGAAGTCCAAGCCACTGTCCAAGAAGCGCAAGGCTTCTGCCAAGGCGATGGCGAAGGCTGCTGGCCGACCCTATCCGAACCTCGTCGATAATATGCGGGCTGCGAGGAAGAAGTGAAGAAAGACCCGCGCCTCGCAAGGGCTGGTGTAACGGCTTACAACAAGCCCAAGCGCACGCCTAGCCATCCGAAGAAGTCTCACGTTGTTGTCGCTAAGGAAGGCGACAAGGTGAAGACCATTCGGTTCGGTGAGCAAGGCGCAAAGACCGCTGGAAAGCCCAAGGCTGGCGAGAGCGAAGCGATGAAGAAAAAGCGGGCAAGCTTCAAGGCTCGCCACGCAAAGAACATTGCCAAGGGTAAGATGAGCGCGGCTTTTTGGGCTGACAAGGTGAAGTGGTAAGATGGTTCAAATACCCATCATCAACGGGATCTATACGGATAGCTCGCCGGATTTCCGGACATCCTATCCGGTAAATCTCGTGCCTGTCCCAAAGGCCAATGGCATCTCGGAGGGCTATCTGCGCCCTGCCGATGGTCTGGTAGCGAACGGCACTGGCCCCGGCACAGATCGCGGCGGCATCAACTGGAACAACGTCTGCTATCGGGTGATGGGTTCCAAGCTTGTCAGCGTGTCCTCCACTGGCGTTATCACCATTCTGGGGGACGTTGGCGACGACGGGCGGCTTGTGACGCTGGATTACAGCTTTGACCGCCTTGCTATCGCGTCCAATGGCAACCTGTTCTACTGGTCGCCCTCGCTTGGCTTGATCCAAGTCACCGACCCCGATCTTGGCGTTGTGCTGGATGTGGTGTGGGTGGATGGCTACTTCATGACCACGGACGGCGAGTTCCTAGTCGTGACGGAGCTTAGTGATCCGACGCAGGTGAACCCGCTTAAGTACGGTTCGTCCGAAGCAGACCCCGATCCGGTCAAGGCGCTGCTGAAGCTTCGCAACGAGGTCTATGCGCTCAACCGTCACACCATCGAAGTGTTCGACAACGTGGGCGGGGATTTGTTCCCGTTCCAGCGCATCGAGGGCGCTCAGATCGAGAAGGGCGTGATCGGCACGCACGGTTGCTGTAACTTCCTTGAGAGCATCGCCTTCCTTGGCAGTGGGTTTAACGAGGCACCCGGCATTTACGTCGGCGTAAACGCTCAGGCCAATAAGATCAGCACTCAAGAAATTGATATGCTGCTGCTGAACTATACCGAGGCCCAGTTGGAGCAGGTCAAGCTTGAGGCCCGCAACGATAGAACCCACCAGCATCTGTACGTACATTTGCCGGACAAGACGTTGGTGTTTGACGCTGCGGCCAGTCAGGAACTCGGCCAGCCGGTGTGGTTTCTCCTGACGAGCAGCCTCGTCGGCTTCAGCAAGTTCCGCGCTCAGAATTTCGTCTGGTGCTATGATCGGTGGCTGGTTGGCGATCCGGTGACTTCCAATGTCGGCTACTTCGTGAACAACGTCTCAACGCACTACGGCATGAAGGTGCGCTGGGAGTTTGCGACCACGATCATTTACAACGAGGGGCGCGGGGCAATCGTCACCAACCTTGAACTGGTTGGGCTGACGGGTTCGGTTGCGTTTGGCTTAGATCCGACGATCAACACATCCTACTCCACGGATGGGCAGAACTGGAGCCAGCAAAAGATCATTAAAGCTGGCAAGCTTGGGGAACGAGCCAAGCGTCTGGTGTGGTTCCAGCAGGGATGGATGCGCAACTGGCGTATTCAACGCTTCCAAGGCACGAGCGATGCCCACATTGCTGTAGCGCGCCTTGAGGCGCAGATCGAGCCGTTGGCGTTCTGATGGCCCGCACTCCCGTCAAACTTGGTCTATCACGCGACCAGCTCGGTTCCTTTTTGCAGGACTTCGAGCAGATCAAGCAGTTTGAGAAACTGTTTGGCACGGTCGATACGATTGAGAACGTCGAGCTTAATGACGTTCGGCTTGCGTCTGACGGTGCTTTGGCGACTGCCAACGAGGCGCTTGCGTCCATCTCGCGGATTGAGCAACTCCTGCAATTGCTGGCGACTGCTTCGGTTCCTGAGAACAACAACTCGGTAGCCACGGATTACATCGACTTCCACCGCAACGCGCCTTTCGTGGATGCTGACGGCAGGGCTGGATGGAACCTGTTGGATGATACGCTGAACATCGGACACGCGGATGGCGTGGTGCAGCAGGTCGGCCAAGAGACCTATATGCGGGTCATCAACAACACGGGCGTGACGATCCCGGATGGCTCGGCAGTCGGCTTTGCTGGCGTGAACGGCCTCCAGCGTATCGAGGCTGCGCCTTACCTTGCGGACGGCAGCGCACCGAACCTGTATTTCTTGGGTATCCTTACGCAGACGCTAGATGATGGCGAAGTTGGCTTTGTCACGATGTATGGGCGCGTGAGGGGCATTGACACGACCGGCACGCCTGTGGGCGAGGTTTGGAACGTGGGCGATCTGCTGTGGGCCAGTCCGTCCACGGCTGGCGCGCTGACCAAGGTCAAGCCGACCGCGCCCGATAACGTCATCTCGGTGGCTG
>Ga0208161_1001666_pt1 | contig 11750 bp, 8 predicted proteins | sample CB_VirMetaG_3_FD_184538 | JGI IMG/M metagenome (GOLD analysis project Ga0208161, IMG submission 184538) | Freshwater to marine saline gradient viral communities from Chesapeake Bay - CB_1508_1S Viral MetaG (SPAdes) (version 4) | ecosystem: Environmental > Aquatic > Marine > Coastal | place: USA... | reverse complement strand
CAACCAACAATCTGTTTGTTGGAGAACAAGAATACGAATTACCGTTCTCAGCACTACCTACGGAAAACATAGAGGGGGCACCCAACATCATTATCCCTAAGGTTTATCGTGATTTAAATGGAGTTCAACAACCCTACACCTCAAACAACCACCTGTTCTTTTGGTGTGGAAACAGATACTTCTATAAAAACGCAGCCAAGACACAACAGGAATCTTGGTACATGCTGGCGAACACTGGTTCGACAGAATTTACTACCTATCCTTGTGTATCACACCTATCCAATATCGACACGGTATTACCTTCAATCGTCTCTGATTTGAATTTCAAACCAACGTTTGACTACTACGGTATTGAGAACCAGAATATCCTACAATCCACAGGGTTCAATTTGTACGATATATTTTGGAAGGATTATACAGAAAATACATATTCCTTAGAAACTCGTCGATTGACAGGTAGATTCTTTTTCCGTCCTACCGATGTTTACGATGTCAGTCTCCGTGATAAGATATTCGTCAAAGATTCCTTCTATAGAATTGAGAAGATAAACGAAGCAGATTTACTATCTGACAAATTGACAGAGATTTCTTTAATCAAGGAACGCTCAGGATACTACAAGGTAGAACCCCCCGCACCGATCTACGGATTGTCAGGGAATACCCCCTACCCATCACTGATTGCTTACAACTCCTCAGCGTATTTCTCCCTATCACAAGAGGACGTTTGTAACAACACGGCTCCTGTGGTAGTGATAACCACCTTTGGAAGTCCTACACTTCAAAATGGTAGTCAGGTTTACTACGATACAGGAACGACGATGAAACTGGTAGAACTTGGTAAGTTCATTCAACAGACAGTCCCTTCAGGTAGTCAGACATTTGTGGTTGCTGACAATGCTGGACGTATCTTACAAGTAGATTGTTAAATTAGGTATTTATAGACATGGCGAAGACTATCGGTTTAAACATTACACTTAATGGAGTACAGACGGCTGTATCATCCATCAAAGAATTAGAGACAGAACTCACCAAAGCACGTGAGAGACTTGGGGGGTTAGCAATTGGTTCAGATGAATTTAAAAAGTTAACAACTGAAATTCAAAGAGCGGACTCACAACTGAAAAACCTAAAGAAATCTGCTGAGGGTTTAGAGTCGGTTCAACAGGCTGAGGCATTCGCTAAAGTTGCTGCGGGTATTACCACATCGTTTGCTGCGGCTCAGGCGGCAGTTCAACTCTTTGGTGCGGAAAACGAGGATGTGACTAAGGCAATCGTCAAGGCTCAACAAGTCCTAACCATCGCACTGGCTGCTCGTGGAGCGGCAGAGGCGGCACTCAATATCAAGATTGTCGCAAATATTGTAGCCCAAAGAGCAGCGACAGCGGCTACGGCTGCTACCACAACTGCGACTCGTACCTTATACGCAACCATTGCGGCAAACCCAATCGGAGCATTGGTAGCGGTTCTTGGACTTGCCGTGACTGCTATGTTCGCATTTGGATCGGAAACAGAAGATACTGCTGACAAACAAGACGAATTACAAAAAGCACTCGATAGAACCAATCGTGAGTTAGATTTCCAAATTTCACTATTGGAAAAATCAGGTGGGACTGCTGTTCAGATTGCTGAAGCCAGACTCAAAAAAGAAAAAGAACTCGATGAACAATTAACCGCCGCTTACATACAAGCACAAACACGAAACAGACTAAGCGAGGAAACCCAAAATTTGAGACAACAGGTTACGGAACAGCGACGAAAAGTAGAATTAGCAGGGAAAGATGTTGAGATTGCTAAACAAAAGGAATTAGACGACGCAACTAAGAAAAGTGCGGATGCCGCTAAACAACGTTCTGATGAGAGAACAAAACAATTAGAAGAAGAAAAGCGTATTGCCATCGACGCTTTCAACGCGCAAATCGAAGCCCTTAAAGAATTACGTCGTCAGTTGAATGCTGAAGTTCCCGAACCTAAAGTTATCACAACCCTTAAAGAAACATTGGAAATCCTCAAAGGATTTTCAGGACAAATTGTTGAAAAACCTTTCAGCACACTTTTACAAGAATTTAAGGATTTGAAACCTCCTGTTGATGTTGCTGTACAAGAGTTAGATAGATTTGGTGTTGAATATTTAAAAATTCGTAAACAACTTTCTGAATCTGCTCAGAGGGGGGATTTTGAAAGTGTTGCGACAGGTATATTAAATACATTCGGAACTTTGAAAGAATCAGGGGAAATTACCCAAGTAGCATTCAACGCTTTGATTGACATTGTGGATTCATATCGTTCTATAGCAGAAATACGAGCAGAAGACAATATTTTTTCAAGTAATATATTGTCAACTTACTATGGAAAATTAAAACAAGAATTAGTTGCTACAGGAGATATAGTTTTAAAAATTGGTGAGGATGGAGCAATAACTACTGAAAAATTAACGGTTAAAGCCGGTCAAGCCTTGACGGAATTCAATGCTTATGAAGAATCCCTATTTGACGCTTTGGTTAAAAGATATTCTGAGAGTGAAGAATATGCAAAACTTGACGAAGATACTAGAACTGAATTAGCAGAAAAAAGAGCACTAGAAAGACTTAAAATTCTCAAAGAAGAATCTTTGGAAATCATCAAACAAGAACAGAATATCATTAGGTTCAGAAAAGAAGCCGAAGATTTACAACTTGAACGTACCAAAAATAACACGACTGCTCTACTCGGATTTTTGAAACAAAATGCGGATGGAATCATCAAGGAACTTTCTGATATCTATGAAGGGGATTTGGATGCGGTAGCGGCTGCGTTCGATCAGTTAGTTCAGAATGAATTAGCAGGAACTGACTTGACAGAAGAACAACTCGCAGCACGGGAGAAACTCTATGAGGAATTCTACAAAAAATTGGATGAAAAACGTAAGGAAGACACCGACAAAGAAAAACAAAAAACACAAGAAATTCTTAATAACGTCGGAGCATTCGCTTCTGAGTTAGGTAAACTCAATGGTGTTTTACGTGGATTCTACCAAGATAGTTTAGATAGACTTGAAGCAGAAAACAACGCAGTTTTAGAGTCGATTGTAGGAACCTCTGAGGAAGCAAACCAAAAGCGTTTAGAACAGGAACAAATCTACAACGAACAAAAGAAACAACTCGACAAAAAAGCAGCCCTGACTGACTTGAGACTCACCTTACTTCAGGCTATCGCCGATGGAGCGGCAGCAGTGGTTAATGCGGCAAAAACACCGTTCTTAATCCCCATTGTCGCAGCGGTTAACGCAGCACAGATTGCCTTGATTGCCACACAAATCAACACCACACGTTCCCTACAACGTGGTGGTTTATTAGGGGGTGGTGGATTACTTCAAGGACCCTCACACGAACAGGGTGGTATCAGACTGGCTCAGGCGGGTGTTGTCGCTGAAGGTGGGGAAGCAGTTATCAACCGTGTGGGTAGTGTGATGTACCGTGATTTACTCGATCAGATCAACCAACAATCAGGAGGTTCCCCATTGGTTGTTTCCAATTTTGACGATTCACGTATTTTAGAAGCACTGGCTAAGCAGAGGAAGGAACCAATTAGAGCGTATGTCCAAGAGCAGGAAATTACCAATAAACAAGCAATTTCAAGGAGGTTAGAACAATTATCCTCCCTCTGATGAACAAATACTTATCTATATGTCTTTACGTGTCATAGAATTAGATATTGACGATTTCCTAAGTGGGGATACATCCGTCACGGAAATAGCGTTAGTAGAGTTACCCGCAATTGAAACCGAATTCATCTATTTTTCCAAGCAGAAATTTTACCGTGCTCCTGACTATGTGGCAGCGACAGCATGTCGTGCGATTAAGGAGAATGAAAAACGTGGTAATCCCGCAGCAACACAAACAGGAAAAGTAAGAGCACAGCAATTGTGTAACCAAGATGAAATCACATTGGAAACCGTCAAAAGGATGAAGTCCTATCTTGAACGTGCGGCTACCTACTACACGGGAGACTATGATGACAACGGTACCATATCTTACGATTTGTGGGGTGGGGAGGAAGGGCTCAAATGGGTTGATACCATTTTAGAGCGAGTTGAGAGGGAAGAAATGGACCTGGACGTTTCGGGGTTACCTCCATACGTAAACTATGCTACTGGTGACACTGAAAACAACATGCTCATCGAAGAGGTGTTATTCATCAAGGTAAATCCTGGTGAGACTAAGGACGATTACCTACAAAGATGTATGGGTTCTGACTTACTCATTTCTGAGTATCCTGATGAGAGACAGAGATATGCGGTTTGTAATTCCGATTGGGAACGTCGTGATGAATTCAGTGATTGTGGATGTAACAAAAAACAGTCGTTTGAATTGGAAGGATACATAGATGGTGTCCCCTATTTTACAAGTCCTGATGAAGCCGTAGAATATGGGAAAGAAACCTATGGATGTGATGGATATCACGAACACACGGATGAGGACGGAAATGTGGTGTATATGTCCTGTACCACTCACGATGAAACAATGGACAATGGTGTAGAATTAGAAGAACTTTTGGAAATGGGTTGGGAGATAGAATCCGCAATCCCAATGTCAGAGGCTATGATGACGGACAAGTTCTCAAAGATGGTTAGTGACACCACTGAGGAAAAATTCTACACGATTGTTGCTAAACCCAATGAGGAATCTACTTTGGATTATATGGGTAAAAAAGTGAGGTTTATCTATTCAACAGGTATCCGTAGAAATGGTGGTGGTGCCATCGTTCCTACCTCTCGTATGTTCTGTCGTAGAATGTTAGGGGGTAGACAATTTGTATTTAGGTTGGAGGATATCTTGGGTTTAAATGCTCAAATTACTGGTGAAGATTCAGCACGTAAAATCATACCACGTCCTAAGGGAACATCACCTGACATATTGACATGGAAGGGTGGAGCAAATTGTGAACATTATTGGACTGAACTTACCTTTTCAAATCCAAATCCTGACGAGGCTTACACGGCAAAAATCACCAACCAACCCAATTTAGAATCACGTAAGGCGGCATTGGTTGTTCCTGCTGCGGGACAATCAGGACAGGTGAACCCCCAAGCAGATCCTGCTCGTGGTGCTCGAGATACGTTCTCCACAGGTGCTGCTCGTCTGATTATGGTGGATGTGGACGGTACTCTGTTCAACGGTACTCGTCCAAATCAAAACGCAATAGATTGGGTAAACGAAAAATACAAGGGTTATAGAATCGTTATTCTAACAGGGCGTCCTGAATCACAAAGACGAAGCACCGAGGCTGAACTGGCAAAGTACGGTGTCAAGTACGATAGATTGGTTCTAAGTGATAGAAGCACCAACCAAGCCCCTGAGTTTAAAAGAGACTTTGTAAAGGGACTTCTCGATGAAAGGGTACCAGTGTCCTATGTGGTGGACGATAACGCAACCACGCTCAAATATATGAGAGAATTAGGGGTGAATACCTTAGCCCCCACACAATTAGAACAGACTGCCGTACCTGTGGGTTACCTACAGGGGTTACCAATATTCGATGACGTTCAAGATGCTTCAGATTTCTCGTATCAAATGGGATGTGGTGGTATTACAGAAGAATTGGAATATATGGGACGTAAGAGATTCCAAGCGTGTAAATATGGAATCGACAAACAAGAGAGCCAGTTCTCTTTCAAAACTTTGGATGAAAAACGTATGGTTTATTCTCCTGTAATGGTACCTAATATACTCATACCAAGAATCGACGAATACACAGGGGAGAGATACTTTGTAAAATTCTCACCTGAAAGTATCGAAAAGATACAACGAAAGTTCATGATCGAAAAACGACTAGACAAAACCAATTTGGAACATACTGACAAAAAGTTCCAAGACATCGTGATGGTTGAGTCGTGGTTAGTTGAAGGAGATCAGGACAAAGCATTCCAACTCGGTTTCGAGAGAAATGACATACCCAACGGAACATGGTTCGTGGGATATAAAGTGTTGGATACTCCTGAGGGAGATAAGATATGGAACGACTACATTAAAAAAGGAAAAGTCCGTGGCTTATCTGCTGAGGGGAATTTTTTGATGAAATTTCATCGTGTTTCACAGGATGAATATTTATTGGAAAGAATCATAAACATTCTCAAACAAATAAATCAGTAACATGACAGCAAAAGACGCAATCAACGAGATTGTAAATCTCTTAGGTTTGAAATTCAAATCTGAAAAATTTGCCAGCACGTTTTTGGTTGACGGAGAAACAGAAGTTACTAACAACTTGGACGAAGAGTTCAAAGTTGGACAGGAACTTTATGTCGTTAGAGATTCCACGTTAGCGCCTGCCCCTGAAGGTGAGCACGAGACACGTGAGGGACTCATCATCACCGTTGATTCAGGATCGGTTATCACTTCTTTGGCTCAAAAGGCAGAGGAAGCACCAGCAAATGAAGATGACGCTGTAGAAGAAGAAATCAAAACCGACGAGGTTTTGGAGGAAGAAACTACAGAATCAAAAGAGGTATCAGTTGAGGACATTTTAGAAATTTTAGCACCAATGGTTGAAGAGATGAGATCATTGAGAGAAGAAATGAAAAAAATGAGAGACGGATACTCGGGTGAATTGGACACCATAAAAAATGAATTTGAACAATTCAAAAAACAACCAGACAGAAGTCCTGTAGAAAAGAAAGCAACAGTTGTTGAAACTTTTAGTGACTTCAAATTGGAATTGTTAAAGTCAATTCCACAAAGAAAATAATAAATAAACACCTATATTAAAATGGAAAAAACAACTAAAAAAGGGTTTAAGTTTTCGTATGATTTGACTGCTTTACCCGAGTACAATTCTTACGGTGCGGATATGTTAATCAAGCAGGTGCTTGGACTTACCCTTCCTAAGTATTCAACAATTCGTCCGAATCTGCGCGGAACTACAGAAAAGGTCGGGTGGTTACAAAACGATATCGTAATCCAAGACCTAGCATGTGGCTTCGATCCTACAGGAGATACGGTACAAAATCTCGTTACAATCGACTTATGTAATAGAAAGATCAATCAAACTTTATGCCCGTATGATCTCTATGATACGTATCTAAGTGCTTCATTATCAAACGGTAACTTCCAAGAGGAGGTTCCTTTCGCACAGGTTGTAATCGAAGACATCAACCAAAGAATCGCAAACGCTATCGAAACTCAGTTATGGTTAAACACAACCGCTACTGGTGCGACTTCTTACAACTCACAGTGTTTTGACGGTATGTTAGCACTTGTAACATCAGGAAATGGTGCTACTCAAATCGCTTACACAGCGGCTACAGGTTCAAACGGATTGGACGTATTCACTAAAGTATACGAGAACATCCCACAGAACGTATTACACAGAAATGACTTGGTTATCTACTGTTCTTACAGTGACTACCGTGGCTTAATCGCTAGCATGAGAAATTCATCATACATCAACCTTTTCGTAGACAACACTTCTACAGGTTCAGTTGGTGAAGAATGGAGCGTAATGCTTCCTGGTTCAAACGTTAGAGTTATCCCAACTGTAGGTTTGACTAACCAAAGTGCTTATGTTGCGGGTCCTGCTGGATACGTAATGATTGGTATGAACTCTGAATTGTACGAAACAAAAATGATGTACGATCCGTTCGCTGATCAAGTTAAAATTAACTCACACTTCTCTTACGGAATCGGTGTATTTGATGTAGCATCTTTCTGCTTATCTAAGTCTTAATTGAAGACATAAATTAACATTAAAAAATTAACATAAATTATGGCTTCATGTTTTATCGACGCAGGTTATTCACTCGACTGTAGAAACGCATCTACTGGCGGTATCAAAGAAATCTGGATCCTTGGTGATTCAGGTTCAACTGTAAGTGGTGTAACCTACTCAGCATCTGACGATGTACTTTCTATGTCAGGCGTGGGAACATGGTATAATTTTGAATTAGTTAAACAGTCATCTTCTATCACAGAAGAGATGTTGGTGAATACAACGGCTCAGTCTATCGTATTCCAACCAACGGTTACTATCAGTCTTCCTAAATTGGATCAGGCTCTTAGAAACACCTTCTTTGACTTGGCTAAACAGAATTCAATATACCTAATCGCTTTAGACAATAACTCAAGATACTGGTTGGTAGGTATCGCTAACGGACTTTTGATGAACACAGGTTCACTTCAGTCAGGATTGGCATACAACGATTTGAACGGTACTACCTTTACCCTACAAGGTGGAGAACCAAATCCTATCGTAGAGATCACAGTATCAACTACCCTTCAAGACGTTATGACGGGTATGACGGTAGAGGCGTAATTGACTACGTTTCTGAAATCAAAGGGGAGGTAATACTCCCCTTTTTTTTCTTCATATAATCAAAAATCTTTATATTTATTAGTATGATTGAATGGGGCGGAAAAAGATGGACACCACAAAGACCTGGTAATCGTCCATCGCAGAATTTACAAGATTTGATGAAACCTTTGGGTGAAAAATCCCGAGCAGGAAATGTATGGTTTGCTGCGATGAATGTTCCAACAGGTGCGGTTGTTCCCCCACCTTTCAACCCAAGTGACATCGAGGGTTTGATGTATTGGAACGACTATACCGATATATCCAAAATGACATTGGATACCTCAGCAGGTTCCACTACAATTTCAGGGGTAACCGATTCCGCAACTTCTGACATTCACTTCACTCAATCAACCAAATCATATCAGCCCATTTATGTAGAGGATGTCGGTGGTTTTAACTACGCTTATTCTCCTGCTGCGTCAAATTCAACAGGATTATTTGGTACGTTCCCTCTACCAAGAAACTATACATTTTTTGCCGTTGTAAAATATAGAAGCGGTACTAGTGGTTTTAACTTCCTATCCATTTGTGATGATGGAGCAGGGATGCCAGCCTTCGCAGGTGCTGGTAGACACCACCAATGGAGATTCTTATCCAATATTAGAAATCAGTCTCACCCCTTTACTTTAGCAGGTGTAATCTCAGCCCCTGAATTCACCGACAATGATTTAGACGATGGTAACTGGCACGTTTTGGTATTCCGTACACGTGAGTCAGGTGGTAATTTCATCGGTGAATTGTTTATGGATAACAATACTGTTAAAGGAACCGATCAGGTTGCGGGGATTGGTGATAGTACAGTTACCGCATACAACATTGGACTTCTATGTAGATTAGGTGGTGATATCCTGTTTAATTTTGCTGAACAATGGGCGTATGATACAACGCTAACTGATGAACAAGTACAAGAGGTTGTAGACTACGCTGTGAGTAAATACGGAATAACTCCGCCAGCACCCACGCCAAGTCCAACCCCTACAAACACCGTAACCCCAACACAGACTCCGACAACTACGGTAACCCCAACGCCTACCATCACTCCAACTAATACCTTGACACCAACCCAAACTCCGACACCCTCGGCAACACCATTACCCGCTCTATTCTTACAGGATTATCCTGGAGCAACCGCAGCGTATTCACTACGTAAATTGAGTAGTGTATACACGGGTTCTGCTGTAAGAGTTAGACGTGATTCAGACAATCAGGAAACAGATATCGGTTTCAGTGGTAACGATTTTGATACTTCATCATTGGCAACATTTGGTTCAGGAACTGATGTGGATGTGGTTGTATGGTACGATCAGACAGGTAATGGACATCACGTTCTAAATACCACTGCGGTAGCCCAACCAGGTATCTATACAAATGCTGGAGGACAAGAAAATGTTAATAGTTCACCTGCTATATTTTTCCCTGGAGTAAATGGTGTCAATACCATAGCGTTAGTTTCTACAGGTGATACAGGGACACTAGCGATTGGTGATATCACTATGATTGAAGTATCTCGAAGATCGGCGGCAACTCCTGCGTGGGGACTTGCGGTGATGCCAGGTGATTATACGAAAAACGCAACTGGTAATGGTGGTATTCCATCACTTCAATACATCAGTTCAACGTCTAACTACGGTACCCACAATGTATGGATAGCATCACCACCTGATTACTATGTTAGTCCAACTACTTATACTGATCCACACATCGGTGCTTATACACGTACAGGTGGTACGAGTGGCAATACGGGAAGTGTGACAATAAATTGGAAAACCTCAGGAGAAACTCTTTCAAGTGGATTTACACAATCGTTTGATTCAGGTTTAGGTTCTGGTAAAATCTCTATTGGTTCTCAAGGTACTGCGGGTGTATTCTCTTATGGTGGACGTATCCAAGAGGTTATTCTTTATCCATCAGACAAGACATCCGACTTGGCTTCAATGTACACGGATATAAATTCTTATTATGGTTATTTGTAATGTTAATACAAGGTTGGAAATACGAAACTGAACTATCTGCTCTAAACGCAGCGGAATCTATAGATGTTGCTATGGGATTACCCATCGCTGGTGATTTTACGAGAAATTTCATAAATGTAGACATTGCTGAATTTAACACACCAATTTTTTGGTTCATAGATTATCACCCCGATATCGAACCAATTTTAGGTGCTCCTACTTCATTTGATGTTATAGAAACATACCTGTAATGTCAAGGACGGTATTCTACACCAAACGGTTCTCAAATTGGTTGGGGGAATCTCGTGCCTATTACGATATAGACGTTCAGGGAGTTCCTGAACCTTCTCCTTCGCCTACACCGAGTTTTACTCCCACTATAACTCCAACGATGACTCCTACGGTTACCCCAACGCCATCATCTACGGCTCCTATTATCACTGCCGACAGATGGTTAGTTGGTGGTACTGGTACAAATCGTTTAATATATTCTGATGATACTTTTGTTTTCAGTGCTGCGACAAGTGCTAATTCAATTTTCACAAGTTCTGTCAATGGGTTATCAACAGATGGGTATATGTGGGTAGGAGGTGGACAAGGAACAAATACTCTTGGATATTCATATAATGGTTTGAATTGGTTTGGTTCTATAAATGGTAATAGTATCATTAGTTCTATAGGTCAAGGAATTGCTAATAATGGTTCAATTTGGGTAGCGGCAGGATCGGGTACAAATAGTTTAGCCTATTCTTACGATGGAAAATTGTGGAGCGGAGGTACTAATTTATTTTCGTCAACTGGATTAGATTTTGGTTGGAATGGTACTATGTGGATTGCTTGTGGTGACTCGATTGGAAGTGGTACTGGAACCACTAAAGTTGGATATTCGTATGATGGTATAAATTGGACTGCCTCAACCTCAGCAAATAGTTTAATAAACAATTCAGCATACTCAGTAATTTGGGATGGAACAAAATGGTTATTAGGTGGAGGTAATAATACATTTGGAGGACATTCTCTAATTTATTCTTTTGATGGATTAAATTGGGGTTATTCAGGAAACTCAGATTTATTATCAACCGTAATCTATGGATTGGCTTATGACGGTTCTGGTACTTATGTTGCTGTTGGAGATTCTTCAGGTTCAACAACTAATGTTTTATATTCATTAGACGGATTTAATTGGAGTGCTTCCACAACTGGTAGTGCCATTTTTACTTCACTAGCCGATTCAGTGGGATATAATGGAAATTATTGGGTAATAGCAGGTTCAAGTTCGGTTCCAACTCAAGATTTAGCGTATTCATCAGATGGTATTATTTGGAGTGGCATAACGGGTAGTTCGATAACAACTGCCAATGTCGTAAAATCTAAACCCGCACCAGGTTTATACCCACCTGTTTAAGATAGAATTATTTTGAAGTATTTATAGATATGATTTGGATATACGAAGGACAAAACGAGTCACCCGCC
>Ga0208161_1001663_pt1 | contig 11760 bp, 24 predicted proteins | sample CB_VirMetaG_3_FD_184538 | JGI IMG/M metagenome (GOLD analysis project Ga0208161, IMG submission 184538) | Freshwater to marine saline gradient viral communities from Chesapeake Bay - CB_1508_1S Viral MetaG (SPAdes) (version 4) | ecosystem: Environmental > Aquatic > Marine > Coastal | place: USA... | reverse complement strand
TAGTTGTTTATCTACCCAACCCCATGCACCGTGTTCCATGCCATCAATCTGGGCAGCGTCAATCTCTTGTTTAATGAGATGACGTAGCAGTTCAATTTGTTCTTCAGTCATTTGTATTGTAATGAGTTGATTGCTCGGTTGACAATGATTTGTTCAAAGCATTGCCCCAAGTCTAGCTCAGTACCTTCATACTCGTCAATACCATCAGGGCCATCCCATAGTTTCCAATGATATGTGTCATCAGTTGGATTGTGATCAATCAACACTTTCATCGGTTTACTGTTAGTCGTGACTTAGGTTTTTCTAGGGTAAAGCAAGCCTTGTGTTGGCCTTGTAGAACCCGCCGATGGCCAACCAGTAAAAGTTGGAGTACCAGCGACAGGCTGCGTTGTAGTTAAACCAGTGAAATACTTTAGCCAGTAGCTGTTAAAGATCTGATCAGGGAAATACTGAACAGTAGCACTTGCCCGTGGAAAAAGAGCCGTAGCTACAGGAATCGCTCGACTTGCCCTAAAAGAAACAGGTGTCAAGAAGCTAGATCCAATGGGCGGGTTTAATGTAAATGCCATGATCAAACAGTAGGAGTAAAGCGAAGCCAGGGCTGGTAACCGAAACCAAGAGACATGAACAATGTTCCGTCTCCCATGTTTATATAGCTACCTGCAGGATAGTCAAACGCATTGTAATGCCCAATATCATTGCTTTTTACGGCAAAATGCCCCTTATACAAAGGCCCAGTTTGTACCGTATAATTATTTATATTCCAAACAAGAGGAGAAACAACGTAAGCGGTATCCGCATACTTGACGGTATTGCTGATACTATTTGAACCAATCTCTGCCACCTTCAGGTTAGGGTAAATGCCACCACCAGTCCAGGAACTAGAACTATAACTCAACATCATCCATTCATTATCTTGGTCCTTGGCAAGCATCACCACATGCCAGTCAACGCTGGTATTCCCTTTTGTGGTGGAAATAAGAAAGAACTCCTCCTTATTAACCGTTCCGGTGCCAATGTAAACACTGACCGCATTAGCAGTATTTACAGGAACAGCAGCGTTACCACCGGCAGCAGGTGCATCCGCCGACGTAGGTGAAGTAACTGTACCATATCCACCATTAGCAGTACCAGGCGTATGCACATCACCAATATGCCATGTAGCAGTGGTACTATTCACATAATGTTGAAAGTATAGATTACTATTGTCTGACTTCTTTACATTCGCCATCCAACCAAAATGCGTCCCAGGTGTAGTCGCCTGCGTTGGATCATAAACAATAGCAATCTGCCTGCTGGCCATATCTGGATTGGCATTTACCGCCGTAACCCAGTTAGCAAATACCTGATACGCTTCCTTCCCAGGCCCAGTAGCAGATGTGCTACGCCAGTCGAAAGACCCCGCAGAATAAGCTTGGTAATATAAATTAGCCACAGATTTCCACTAGAGTCAGTAACTTATTTTTCCAATACTTGTTGGCGTTGACGACGAGACGGCGTAACATTTCAGCGTTATCATAGATCGTAAGGCTGTCGATAGTCTTTAGTCCAAAGTTTAGAATAAACCAACCACGGTTCTTGTTTGTTGTCCATTTCAGCAGACCAGTGGATTCCGTTCTCGTCAACAGCATCAAGATAATGAATGCCTTTACGTTCATCGATTACACGAGTGACAGATGCAAACCTCACTTTTTGAACAGCCATACTTGTTTTCTGCAATAGATTTAATTTTTGAAAATCCTTTGTGCGTTCTTTACTCAGCTAAACTTTGCAGCAACATGATCCCATGCGGTGCGGTACTTTCTCTCCCAGTTATCGACGAAAGGAACGTAAAAAGCATTAAGAGCTGCCGTGGTATCAGTAATACGCTGAAGATCGCCAACATTCACTGCTTCCTGCAGTTCTTCAAGCAAAAAATCAAATGCGTTAATTTCATTAAAAGCGTCACCTAAATCATTCATTACCATCCAAGTGCTGTTTGGCTTCAGGTTGTCGTTCATTTGAGTTGCTTTTCCAGAAGTGTGATTACGACCATGAATAATATCCCCATAAGAATTGGGGCGATATGACTAGCTGCAATGCTGATCATCGGGCTTCCAGTTCCTCCAGGAGGGCATTGAGTTCGTCGAACGGTATCAGTGTAACTTCTCCTCGCTTGGCCTGGGCTGCCAACTCATGAAGAGCCAATAAGCGGTGCAATTTCCAGAGGTAGGGGTTGTTCGGGATAGCAGGGGAAAGGTCAGTAGTCATTGCGGGCATTCTCTTGGTCGTGCCAAGGATAGCGATAGTTTACTTGAATAGATTCTAAAAGCGTGCGGGCAAGGTTGATCTCACCATACTCAGAGCCATCTTCAAAAATATCCCAATCATGCAACGGATATTCGTACCTTGGATTTAGATTATAGCAGGTTGGTTGTTCTGCGTAATTCCTGAGAACTTCAAGAAGATGTGCGAGTTTTTCGGTGTCAGTCATAGGTCGAAAACAGAAACACTTTGATTGTTTGTTCGTCGTCCTGCAATGACACCTGCACGTTGGAACATTCGTAGCGAACGTACTCACGTCCATTGCTGCCAATCACTTCTACACGAGTAACATTAGGGTAGTCTTTAATCCAGTCCTTTTGTTCTTTGTCAGTCATTGTCCCTCCAGTTCATCGGCGATGGCAGTCAGTCGAAAGAAGTCGGCAGCGCATTTCATTTGGTTTGCAGCAGCCCGCATAGCGGCGGCAACTGCAGGTCTGTCTCCGTTCCTGATTGGAGAAGAGACGTAGGCATCCATCACCGCGCGGGCTGCAGGAGAGAGTTCAGCCATCGAGTTGCTCCAGCTCGGCGGCGATGGCGAGGAGGCTCAACCTGATCTCGACCATCTTCTGCAACGGCAAGGCGTGGTTGCGGTCGAAGAACTCCTCTTCAAGTGCCGGCGGCACCACCTGATCCGCAGCAGCACGCAGGGCGGCGGCGATTTCGCACGTCATGTGATCTGGGGCGTTCATTACCGCTTCCAAGATGGCGCGGGCGGCGGGGGACAGCGGCGAAGCGATGGCGTGCCCGCACATGAGTAACAGCTCTGTGCTTTCGGCCTCGGTGAGGTCGCTGTCGTAGGAATCATCGAGGATGTCGTTCATTTGCGAGGTTGACTAATTGGACAGGGATTCGACCGCTTTGCGGATCAGGTAGTAATCATCCTCGATGTCTTCAGCAGTGCAGCCTTCGTGGCCGTCTGTGGCCATGAAGCGGTTGAGTGCCTGGAGCGCCTGCTCCTTCAGGCTCAACGGTCTCGGGCGGCGGTAGTTATACATCTCGGTCACATCTTCTTCTTCCCATGTAGCGCATCGCTCGAGGTATTTTCCGCAAGCCAGCAACTCCTGATCGGCCCCCCAGCAGGCGGCCTGGGTAGCAACGTACTCAACGAGACCTAGCTCGTCATTTTCGGGACCATCTAGATACCACTGCTCCACCAGCTCCGGCGGTGGGGTCATTGGGTCGTTTACAGTCATGGCAATCGAGCGTGTTAATTACAAGTCTTTGATCCGTTCAGCAAAGCGGCGCAGATAGGCCATCTGTCTACGTTCTTGCTCGCTCCAGTTCTCTTGCTTCGTGTTCAAGGCCCAGCAGGTTGGGAAGCAAAGGCCGGCCTTAGAGGCGGCGTCGATGATCTGCTCGTCAGTCATTGATTCTCCAGTTTAACGTCGGCAGCCAGGATTTCGTTGACGACACGGGACCGAAATTCTGTGACGGTCAACTTGTGGGCGCCGTCTTGGGTGTACTGAATGAGATAACGGGTGCCGGCAGCTTCTGCTTCCTCTTGGGTATTACAGGAACCTCCGGCCACCCACTCTTCTTCTGCGTCCACGAGCTCCCAGTTATAGTAGAGGTCATTCATTACTGTGTGGGCGGGAAGTGACAAATCGGTCATCAAACTGTTCCAGGGTGCGAGTGCATCGTGTCAAAGCCCATCCTAAGTCTACCGCAGAATCCCATTGTCAGGGTTTATGGAAATTAAAACAATCCTTAACTATTCGAGGTCTTCTGTCAAATTTTTGTACAGAGGCGTTAGTTCTACCCTGCCATTTTCGATGTCCTCTATTAGCTCGTTTAGGTATTCCAGGAATTCTTTTGGATAAGTTTCATCAAGGTTGATAGAAGTCCAAAACCATTGATAACATTCTTCGTAAGGATCATCATCACCAAGGAGAGCATAATCTTCGTAGTTTCCCGTGACTAAATCACGCCACATTCTGAAGTTGTTGCAAATTTCTCTCCAGCCAGTTGGGAGGCAGTGTTGTAAATAGTATTCAACCCAAGTCAATGTCGTTCTCCTCGTATGTTGTGTTGAGAGCAAGGAAATCATCGCGCCAGTTTCTTCCAAAAATATCGAAAGAGAAACCTAGTCGGCCGATAGAAACAGTGAATGAGAACAATCTACCGTACCCCATAGAAATACTGAGATAAGGCCATTCAAGTAATTTGCAATATTCTCCAATGTCAAACGCAATCTGAAGCAGCGAGTAGCGCCTAGAAACAAGGAAAGCTGCATAGTACTCTTGACCGTAATCATTTCTGACGCCAAATTGGATTAGTTTCATTTCGCTTTGCTTGTTGATAATCTTGAAGCTTGCCGTTTTTGAAGTGGATACGCAATCGTGGCCAGTCTTCCCAATTCCCTTTGTATTCTACCGGGTAGATCTCAATATATTTAGTAATAGGAAAAACGCTCCAGGTACCATTCTCGCCAGTTGGAATCCACTCGAAGTTTAAGAACTTGTACTTAGAATCATAACGAGGATCGTCTTCGTTTATTATTTCAAAAGTGTGAGTGTTCGAATAACTGCCATGCCACAAATATCCAGAGGGATCTATGTAGTAGAAAGTCATCGTGCCACCAAGGCCGCATTCTTCTATGTCTTTCGTCTGGTTAACGCCCATGAAAGGCTCTGGTAGCTGATAACTGCTTCTAACCCAGTCAAACATTCCCATTGGTCTTACTCGTCACCATTGATCACGTCCTGGTCGGAGACTGTGCCCATCGGGCCTTTCGCGAGACGTGCTATTTCCACGTCCATTTTTTTCCATTCTTTAAATTTGCTATCTAGATCTTCATCCATTGTCAGGTCGTACTCTTTGCAAACCTTGCGCTGATCGTCTAAACCTACCCATTCATTAAATACCAGTGACATAGCGCCAGAACGAATAGATCCAGGAGCCATCCCTACACAAAGAAGAAACTTTTCAAATAGCTTGAAATATTGCTGGGCATTAAGGTCCGACGCTGGTGCGGTAATCAGGTAATGCTCTTCTGGAATAGAAGTGTCATCGTACCAAGATGCCGTTCCGGGGACAGCCTCCCAAGTAGCATCGTACTTAAACTGGACTTCTGCGGTGTACGTCATTTCGCGGTTGCGTAAATAGTTAAAATTTTGGGCAGTGAAGCAGATACACGGAGCTAGCCCCCTGGTTAAGGCGCCACCGAACTACGTCGCATTCCCTGTACTTGCCAACGACTTCGGACTGCTCGGATAGTACGCTATCAGGGTAAACTACCTTTAAGACAAGGACGGCACCAATAACGCCAAAGCAGATTAAAAGAATAGTCAAAACTCCTGTAAGAACTTCAATTAACGCTTCTTTGTTTGATTGGTGCATTTCCAGGCATAAAAAAGAAGGGGCTACCCCCTTCAGTATACGTAGAAGCAGTTGGCCAATTACAGGACGGCGTAGCAGACCCTAGCTACACCCTGGCTAGGGTCAGCAATCTGACTAAAGGCTCCGTAGCTAAGATCAAGTGATCTGCCGTGGACGAACGGCCCTCTGTCGTTGACGACAGCTATGACCGACTTTCCGTTATTTTTGTTTTGGACCTTCACTTTTGTACCCATCGGCAAAGATGGATGCGCTACAGAGACTCCGTATGCATCGAGTACTTGACCACTAGCTGTTCTACGGCCATGGTAACCATCTCCATGACCGTAATGCGATGCCAGCGTCTCGTTGTGATGGCAAGAAAAAGCCGGCGTGCTAGACAAAGTAACAAGTCCAACAGCGCCGATTGCTTGGATGAAGTTAATCAATAGTAAGTACAGAATTCAACATCGCTACCACCTAGCGACCAGGTCCCAAAAGGGAGTCAAAGACTGGATGTCGATTTGACATGTGTATATGCTACCAAATCTGAGGGTAGCTGTCAAATGTCATTTTGTTACTGAATGGCTACTTAAGTTTTTCATGATGTGACGAATTATGACAATCGTACCATACGAGCCAAAAACAAACAGAAAGCAGGGCAATAGAAATAGGTAAAAGTAGTGTGAGAGCATGATCAGACAGCGGCAAGATTGTCATTGAAAATAAGCCCATCAAGAACTTCGAATTTGTCTTCAGAAGGCGAAAGCCGGACACTTCTGTAAAAGTCGCGTCCGACCTTTACGTAGTCTTCGCCACAGCCAATACAAGCTGTACGCTTAGGAAGATTCTTGTTAATAAAAACACGTGTGTTTTTCTTAATGATTCCCAAGTGACCGAGACAGTCAAGTAGACCATTCAACCGCTCTTGAGTAGTGGTACTAGGAAACCCTTCAAAAGAGAAAACACTACCGAGTTGAATAGTCAAGCTCATCACTTCGTTGGTTCCCGGATGAACAGACAAAGCAAGAATCAAGTCATCATACAGATAAACGTTAAAGACTTTGGCACGCTTGTCTGTGCTGATTTCGACTTTCGTGTTACCCTCTTCGAAGCGACCATTTCGAATAAGGTCGTGTTCGAAATCCATCAGGTAATTGCAGGCAAACTGCGTCAGTGGTTTGTTTGACCTAGCCATAATGGGTTGGAATCCCGTTCAACAAGGTTCATGGTATTACCAAAAGGCTAGGCCTGTCAACCCCCCAGCTCAGACAGAAATCGAGATGGAGCCCTGACGGTTCAATTGATCATTTGCTTCGTAAAGAAAATCGTACGCAATATCTTCAAGGAAATTGTCGTCACAAAGCATGTCGGCAATATCATCACACAGGTACTGAAATTCCTCCAGGAACGATTCAGCCTTAGCAAGGTAGACAGGATGAGGATTTTCAATCATGTCGATGACAAGATCTTTTGCCGAGCTGAATCGCTTCATGCAGTCTTGCGCAGACGTCTTGGTCGCCATCGATTGGTGAATAACTGACCACAGTTTAACCGATGTTTTGAGATGGTTTCCGGCGGAGAGCTCCGTCCTTTTTCATTTTTTCCACTGTTTCCTTGTAGCCAGGCGTCTCCAGGTTGTGGCGAGCCAGAATCGCACCCCAATCTATGACGCCAGGTAGCTTTGCTCCGCCTCCTCCAGCGCTGGGTAAGCCTTCCCCGCTGGAACCTTCGAAACCCACCATGCTTTCTCCTCCTTTGAGAGTGGTTGAGCATACAGAGTATACACTTGCTGCCATCGGTGTCCATACTGGTCCATGCCAATGACGGCATAGCTCGGCACGCGAGAAGCTGCCAGATCGGGTACAAACCTCCTCCCAACCCGATTCCAGCTAGGTTCTTTACCTTTCCACGAGAGCCGGCAGCACGGCCAAGGAAGTTCTTCTCTATCGTATAAGCGACACACCGGCCCCTGTACTATGTACAAAAAATTGTTCCCAGGTGATCGCACAAATTTCTGGGGCGGCAGTGGATGCATAGATTGTCTGTTTTTGTTTACCGGACTGGCTGTAAGTAGATGGCTTCACCATTCGTTATAGCACAACAGCCAGCGATTGCATTTTCCATTGATTTGAGCTGCTCTATTAGTGCCTCAGGCGTCTCAAACAAGACTTCGGTGACCAAAGGTTGGGTACCGTCCCTGTTGGCGTCAAGGAACATCGGAGCATACTCGGGCTTGAAAGTAATTCGTGCGACTACCATTTGATCTTACCATAATACTCAATATAACGCCCCTTTCGGTTGCGTCTTCTATGGTTTTCCTAAAGGATCTTGAGTAACGGGAGCGGTTTTCCCTACAGACTTAGGAGATCTTTTGCGAGCGGGCGCCACATCGGCCGAAGCTGTGCCAGGCAGCGGATTAGGCGGCGCCATAGCGGCAGCTTTCGCCTCGGCTTTAGCCTTTTCTTTTTCTATTCTAGAAACTTCTTCGTCTATGATCAGATCCGGATCAAGCACGCCACCTCTCTGAAGCTCATTCAGTACAGTGGTATTACTGATCAGGTTCGCGTTATACAGGTTAACTAACTGAGCAATGCCGCTTGGATCTATTGGACGGTTTATCAGGCTGTCATTCAGTGCGATACCAGACTCTGGCGTAAGGGATCCAAGTTCACCTGCATATGCCGCCCAAAGCTTCATTACGCTATTGAAGGAGCTTACCTTGTTGCGGACAAGGGAAGCGACCTGAGACGCCACCTGGGAAGCTCTAAGGTTAGCCTCAGTGGCCGTCTTGATGTTAGCACCGTACAAGAAGTTTAAACCAGAACGATCCATGAGACCTTCCACGTGTTCAACTTCTGCCTGATGACGTTCTATACTCTTACCGCTAGGTTCAGCAAAGTTGAACTCTCCACCTTCTGCAGGTAAGTCGACCGCCGTATTAGGACCAAGGATCAAGGGAGCTGGCCGCCCGTCTGGGCCAGTCGGAGCGCCCTTCCTGACGGGTACAGGCATTGCACATTTGTGAAGCAATTCAGTTAAGTCAGATCTCATCTGATAGTGCTGAATGCTCAATTCGGCAAGGCCGTTCATCGGAAGATCACCTTGAGCAAAGCGGCTAGTCGATGCGCCGTACCATACGATGGGGACAATGGGAACAGAAGTTTGCACGATGTCGGTTCGCACTTGAACCCATTTACCATCTTCTTTTCTTAAGACAAATTCTTCTACAGAGCCTGGCTTTACGACATAGTAATACGGCTCAAGGGTGCATCCGTATCCTTTAGGATTAGGGACAGACTTGACTTGACGGATTGTTGCGTGCCTAATGTACTCTCTGCCGTTTTTGTATTCGACAGACCAGTTGATGACGTCTTTCCTTTCAATTAAGATTAGATAAGGGTGCCGACCATCTTTTTGCTCATCTAAGAAATTTGTATTCTCCAGGTCCGTTCCAGGCATAATATCAACCATGACGAAAACACCACCATCCCTGATAGCAAATTCGTCACACCTATTCCAAAAACTGTTGACACTGGACCCTTGCAGATCTACGTTTGTCGCATGCTCTTCCATGCTTGGCGGCGGATCTGCCAACTGGAAGCGACTCAATAGCCCAGCATAGGCTCTGATTGAGTCTCTGAAAATAGGAGTATAGGTTGAGCGATGAAGCCTAGCCGTATAAGCGCTTTTCGGCTCTGCCGGCTCTTGCAGTAGATATTTAGCCTTGCTAGATCCTCTGCCGTCAGTGTCAAGCAGATTCCAGCAATCTAGTGCGAGCTCTAGGCCTGGCAACAGGCTGACCAGCTCCGGCCTGTGGTAGCTAACCAGAGACGGATCATTGGTGGGATGAACTACATGCATGGGGCATCGCGCCTGAAGGTAAACCCGGCGTCACGCCTGTGGCTTTGTTAGTTTTCCGGAATACTAGTTATTTTAGTAAGGAACGCCGAATAAATTGACTTTTGATTTATGTACACCTTTGTTGTACATATAGTGACCAGTCTCTTTGTACGACTTGCGGCATGGCATGTCGACTTTCATGAACCTGATTTGACAAAGTCGCATACTCGCAACCAATGGCAGAGTGCCGTATCTTTTTACATTTTTTACCTCTAGCGTAATGTTCCCGGAGAACCCAGGATCAATATATCCAGCCAGCAAGTGCTCGTAGCCCTCCCTTGCCCTGGAAGATTTCAGTTGCACTTGAGCTTCCATGTATTCGGGGATGTTAAAATACTCTCGCGAAGAGAGTAAAACAAATTCACCTGGCTGTAATGTATATGGCAAAGAATGCTCTACCCATTCTCCGGCCATATTTTCGACAAGAACCTTGTCCCCAAGCGTGATATCATACGACGCAGGATTGAGTTGCGTTGCAATGTATGGCATTACCAGGTCATGATTCCTGGCAGCGTATTCGATTTGGTGATCAACGATTGTGGACATTGTTGTACTGTTCAGGAGTTAAATAGAATCCAGTGCCCGTTTCCTTCTGCCTTGCTATGGCAAGCTTGTTCCAAGCGTTTTGAAGAGAGTCGATTCGAAATCCGTCGTATTTGAGCTTCTTATCCAGGATCTTATGATAAGAAAGCCACATATCCCGGAATTCGGCTAACGCCTTTTTGACCTCAGGTCCATAATGGTCATGGCTCTTTTCTGTCGATGAGGCCATGCAATTTGCCCTAACCCACTTGACCAGTTTAACGAATCGCGCACTCAGGCTGCTCCAGACCTAAAAAAAAAACCAGCGGCACCACAAGAGTTACCGCTGGTCAGGTCCTCTCAGATCTGCTTGCCTAGCTGATCCGTGTCTTTTTCAGTTTCAGATAAACATTTTGCCGAATCGCATCCACTAGCGCCCTTGAGTTCGTAATCCGAACTGTCGTACCCGTTAAGTATTGCAAGGAATTCAGAATTGTCCGGATTGGTGGCTTGTCTCCTAATGTTAACGGCCACCATATGACGCTCGTAAGTCTCTTTGTCAATCGGCTCAAACGGGAGGCGAGGGAAAGTCTCATTTGCATCAAAGCGGGCCAATAGAGCAGCGGAGATATAGCCTTCATCATTCTGAATGGATCGGTAGATCAGTTCAGAAAGCTCGGGAATCTCTTCTTCTCTAAACTCTAAGGTTGCGCTAGTGTTATGAGTCGTGTACTCATTCTGAACCTGCATATACAGACCCCATTGAGCACGAATAGGAAGTTTGCTTAAGTCGTGCTTATCACACCCAGGCAGATTTGCCCAAGATACTTCGGTAGGAATTTCAACAAGTACTTCTTGGACTCTGGGATCAGTGATATCGTCCAGCAGGTTGCCCTGCTCGTCTCTGGCACTTTGAGCAGGAATAACGGTGTAACCGTAGTCACGAAGTGCGCTAACAAGCGGATCATTGACACCGAAAGTGATCCGACGAATGAATCGCTGAGCCTTGGGCGGGTGCCAGCCAGGGGATGCTCCGGTCAGCAGACTCTTAGATCCAGCGGGTTGAACAGTAGTGTAGCGATTAGGGAATCGAAGATTGTTTTGCTTGCAATAGTCTTTGACGCCTTTCTCCGCAGCAAGTCGCCACATATTAAGGTAGTGCTTTTCTTTGTAGATGAAGGTGTTGGCATCCTTTCCCGGTCTGCGCCCTTTCATCATCCAGCGCAGCCATTTTTCCCCAAAAGCATGGACAAAGAAGTCAAACAGCCCAGTAAAGCTTACGCCAACGATAGGATCGTTCTCTCTGCTGTAAGCCAAGCGCTCAGGGACAAATTTATGGTTGAGCAATGCTGCCACTTGTAGGCCGCCTGCATAAAACGCTTTTTGCTGAAGCTTGTAATCACTCGGATCAATCGTATTCAGATGAATTTCCGACAGGTTACACAGGTTGTCGCGTAATGCAATTTCCCCACAAGGATTGAGACCGTAGCGCTCCATGCGGTGCTGCATGATCCGACCGTCAATCGGCTCACCTTCTGCTTCGGCAATATCGCGAAGATAGTCTTCAGCAAAAATGCTGCCTTCTTTCGAGTAAATAGACAGGAACGTCTTCTTACGATTTGGAGTATTAAGAAGATCAGCGTTAGCTCTCGCTACCATCTCGGGGACATACTGAATAGCCCCCTCGCCAGACCAGTATTGCTGAGTAACGGATGC
>Ga0208161_1001662_pt1 | contig 11762 bp, 14 predicted proteins | sample CB_VirMetaG_3_FD_184538 | JGI IMG/M metagenome (GOLD analysis project Ga0208161, IMG submission 184538) | Freshwater to marine saline gradient viral communities from Chesapeake Bay - CB_1508_1S Viral MetaG (SPAdes) (version 4) | ecosystem: Environmental > Aquatic > Marine > Coastal | place: USA... | reverse complement strand
CCCGACATGGACGTCAACCTGGGCGACGTGCTGACGGCTCCGACCCTGACCGCAGGGGCAGAGGCCGCCAACGTGATCGCGGTCACGTTCGCCGCTCCCGCCGCATCGGTGGAGCAGTTCCAGGCGACCATCTACGACACGTCGGGGCTCCCTGTCGCCGCCGCGTTCACGGTGGCCGAGACGGGTGCGGGCGCTGAGGTCTTCGGCAGCGGCACGCCGACGCTGGTGTTCACGACCTCGGCAGCCGGGGTCGCTGAGATCAGCGTGACCGACGTGGCGGGAGGATCGGGCAAGTCGCCGCTACTGGTGATCTCCCCGCTGCTTGCCAGCGCCGACGCGGTGGCCTACTGCGCGCCGGTGATGATCGTCCTGACGTTCGACTGATGCACGTCGTAGCGCCAGGGCAGCGGGTCTACCACTCCGGCCGGTCCTACGGCCCCGGTGAGGTGCTCCCGTTCGCCCCCGACGCTGCGCTGCTGGCTGCCGGCGCCGTCATCGATGCTCCCGCTGCTCCCGAGCAGCCAGAGCCGGTGGCGGCGCCGGAGCCCGCCCCGAAGCCGCGGAAGCGCCGGAGCCGGAAGTGAGGATCCGCCTCATCGTGGGAATGACCCTCGGGCCGGCTGGTGCGGTGGTCGAGTGCATCGAGTCCACTGCGCTCAGGTTGATCGCCCGCCGCGCGGCAGAGCCCGCCCCCGAGCCTGACAAGAAGGCTCCGAAGAAGAAGAAGGCCGACAAGCCGAAGGAGGACTGAGGCCGTGGCATACAACGCGACCCTCAGTCTGGCCCTCCGCTATGCCGCTGGCGTCACCGCGCCGACGACGACGACAAAGCCGACCCTCGCCAACGCGAACGAGATCCACGCGGACGCCTACGCCGAGGTGCAGGCTGGCCTCGTGGCCGCAGAGCTGTCCACGACCGTCACGGCGTCTAGCGTCCTCGACGGGCGGGTCAAGCAGGCCGAAGCGCTGCTGACCTCCGCGGGCGTCATGCTGGCGAAGGAGTCGCTGGGCGAACAGGCGATCAAAAACGCCGCCTCAATGGAGTCGCGGGCGCGGACGATGCTCGTGGACCTGCGGCGGCACCGAGGCTTTTACCTCGCCAACGGCGGCACGGCTGGCACGGCGTCGAGCGGCTGGACCGGCGACCACTTCGGCCTCGACAGGGACACGACCATCAACCAGACCCCGGGCACGGGGGACATCCCCTATGCCCCCGAGGCGTCGTTCGACTGGACGGACAAGGACTGATGACTAGCCTCCGCGACACCCTGAGCGGGCAGATCGAGCGCGGTGGCGGGGTCTCGATCAGCGTGGACCCGGACGCGGCGCTCCTGGCGTCGAAGGTCGAGCGGTGGGCCGAGCTGATCACGGACAACCGGCCGTTCTTCGAGGACGCCGCCGACCTGATCGCCAACCACGAGCGCCGCCACTTCGACACCGAGGGCGGCAGTACCGGCCCGCGGTGGGCTGCGCTCGTCGAGTGGTACGCCGACTACAAGAGCAACGTGCGGCCCGGGATGCCGATCCTCCAGTTCGACGGGCATCTGCACAAGGCCGTCGTGGACCGTGGCCGCGGCTACAAGCAGAGCATCGGCAAGGACAAGGCCACGTTCGGGATCGACCCGAGCACGACCGTTCCGACCGGCGCGCGCCTGATCGACTACGCCCGCGCGCACACCACCGGCATCCCCGGCCGGCTGCCGTCGCGCCCGGTGTACCGCTGGGACCCGAACGTTCGGACGCAGGGGAGCCTCGGGCACGCCCTGTCCCAGCTCCGGCAGGCGCACATCGTCAAGGCCCGCCGCGCTGCCCTCGGGGCTGAGTCGCGCTCCCTGACGGGCACCGGCGACGCGGAGCGGTACGCCAACGGCATCGACGCCCTCAAGCGGAAGCCGACCCGATGAGCGTCTTCCGCGGAGGCCCCGCAGTCGTCGAGGCGGTCCGCGACTTCCTGGAGGACGGGATCAGCGGCTCGAACCAGACGCTCAACGGCGTGCTGGCCGACGTCCGAACGGCGCTGTCGATCACGGACGGCACCGGCTCGGACGGGTCGGCTGTGACGCTCCCCAACATCAAGGCGTTCCACCCCTGGATCAGCCCCGGTCCATTCGGCTCGTCGTTCCCGCACATCGGGATCGAGTGGGTGGGGCAGGACGGCGAGAACGACCCGCACAGCGGGCGCGGCTTCACTCACCGCCTGCGGCTGATCACCTACGTCCCCACCGCCGTCGTGGCGACCTCCGCAGCCCGCGACGAGTCCCAGGCGGCTGCCTACGCCGTCGCCCTCTACGACCTCGCGCTGTGCACGATCTTCTTGCGCGATGCAAGCACCGGGACCGCTCAGGGCAAGAGCCTGAGCAACGGCGGTGCTGGAACTGCCGCTGGGCACGTTCGCCGCGCTATCATCACCGGCGCAAACGTCGCGGTCGCTGGCGACCCGGGGAGCCCCGCCCTCGCACTGATCACCGACCTCGCGGTCACAATCTCGGAGCCGTACCGTGCCTGATTCAGCTTACAGCGTCGGATGGCGCACGACTCTCTACCTCGACGTCCAGGCGTCCCTCAAGACGATCGCGCAGGACTACCCCGACGCTGCCGACGCGATGCGGGTGATCTCGCTGAACGTGGACGCGAAGAGCCCGATCGGCATGCGGACGGACGCCCACGGGACGGCAGGCCGGCGCGGGCAGATCGCCCAGCACAAGACCGCGAGCGGCACGATCGATTTCTTCGCCACGGGCGGCGGCGCGACGGGCACCGCTCCGGACTGGCACAACCTCCTGATCGCTGGCGGCTGGCAGGCGAACACCCCGCCCTCGGACACGACGGTCAGCGGGTCGAGCTCCACGACGACGCGGATCGACGTGGCCTCGTCCTCGGGCTGGGCGGTCGGTGATGGACTCGTGGTCGAGAACCAGATCCGCCGCGTGACGGCGGTGGACTCGGTGGGTACGGATCTCGTGGTCTCGCCGGCCCTGAGCGCCGCCCCCACGGCGTCGGCGGCTGTCGCTGCCTGCTACGTCTACACCCCCGACGACAACCGGGCCGACGCTCAAGCCGCGCTGACCATGTGGGGCTACGACAACCGGCGATGCGACCGCATCACCGGCGCGGTCATCACGTCAATCTCCTTCACCGCCTCGGGCTCCGACGAGCTGCGCGGGACGGCCGAGTGGACGGCGTACCGGGCCGACCCGATCACGAGCACCCTGCTCAACGGCGGGATCAACGACACCGTGACCTCGATCACGGTGGACTCCGGGCTGTGCGTGCCATCCGACGTGTCGGCGACCTCGCCGGTGTACATGCAGATCGACTCCGAGGTGGTCAAGGTGACGGGCGTGGCGGGCAACGTCCTGACCGTCGCGGCTCGCGGGGTCTACCTCGGCGGCGGGGCGGCTGCCTCGCACTCCGACAACGCCGAGATTTACCCGTGGGAGCCGACCGCCACCTACGTCAGCGCGGACCCGGTCACGCGGACGGCCGGCTCCCTGCTGGTCAACGGCGTGGACCTCCAGCACGGGTCGGCGTCGGTCCAGGTGGACCTCGGGGTCCGCTTCACCGAGGCGAGCCACGGGCAGGCGTACAACATCGACCACTACACGCTCAACCGCCGTGAGGTCACGTTCCAGGCGTCGGGCGCGGCCGAGTTCAGCACCATGCAGGTACGGGCGCTGGAGGCGATGAACCGCACCGAGGTCGAGGCGTTCCTCCAGGCAGGCACCGCGGCCGGCTCGATCATGGCGTGGAACTGCCCGAAGGTCGTGTTCGAGAACCCCTCGATCAGCCGGGCGCGGGACGAGGAGATGGTGATCGACCTGAGCGGCCCCGCCCACGAGAACACGGGCGAGGACGACATCTACCTGATGATCGGCTAGCCGATGACCTTCGACCTCCGCACATACGGCGCCCAGCGCACCGAGATCGAGGACGCCAGTGGCGGGCGGGCTGTGGTCATCCACCGGCCCGTCTCGCTGGGCTGGCGGGCGTCGTGGGACGCGGAGGCCGCGCTGCACCGGCGCGCGATGCCGAAGCCCCCTGCGGTGCCTGACAGCGCCGAGGACGAGGCGGTGGATGCCTACGATGCCGCCGTGGCTGAGTTCACGTCGGGGCTCGCCGCGTGGCAGGCGACGTTGAACGCGGCGAAGGTCAAGTTCTTTCGCCGCATGCTGGCCGATCTGGTGATCGGCTTCGAGGGCATCACGGTGGACGGGCGGGAGCTGCCCGTGTCCGCAGTGCTGGACGTGCTCACCGCTGCCGGTGGCGAGTACGGGCCGGGCTCCCCGCTGATCGCGCTGGGCGAGGCCGTGGCGGAAACGGGGCGGGTTGGCCCCGCGGCGGAAAAAAGCTGAGGGCGGCGCTGCACTACGCAGCGCAGACACCGCCCACGAAGGAGACTGAGGAGCGATGGGGACCGGCGAACCGAGACCGCTGCAAGCTCTTCGGCGCATGCCGGGGGACGCGCTGCGTGGACGGCGACCCGTACCCGGACACGCACCCCGACCCGGAGCTGCGTGGGCGGCGGCGGTGGAAGACGCCGATCCGCTTCCCCTGGGAGTCCGCGTCGGCGTCGCTGGTACCGTCCGACCGTCAGTTCTCCGGCTGCCCCGAGCGGGACGTGGACCCGTGGATCTGGCAGGCCCTGTCGTCGTGGCAGTCGTGGAAGGCGATGCAGCGCCCGCTTCTGGTGCCCGGTGCGCTGGAGGACCAGCCCGCGCGGCTCGTGGACGCGCTGCGGATCCTGGACGACGAGTCGGAGGTGATCTCCCTGGCGCATTCCGAGGAATCGGCGAAGGCGCGGCGGTGACGGCATGAGCACCGGGATCAACATCGAGATCGGCGCGAATGGCACGAAGGCCAAGACCGAGCTGCGCGCGGTGTCGAAGGAGATCAAGGGGGTCGGCGGCGCGGCGAAGATGGCGGGTGCCGGGGCCGCCGCGATGGGGCTCTCTATCGGCTCGCTCGCCGCCGCGGCTACCGCTTCCGCGGCTGCGTTCGCAAAGCTCGGCAGGGAGCTCACGCGGATCGTGGGCGAGACGGCAGCCGTTGGCGACGAGACGGCGAAGACCGCCCGGAACCTTGCGGTGTCCGCGGACGGCTTGCAGACCCTGACCTTTGCGGCTGGGCGAGCCGGAACCGACCTGAACACCCTCAAGGTCGGCCTGCGGACGCTTCAGAAGAACATGCTTGAGTCCCAGATGGGGAACAAGCGGGTCGCCGACACGTTCGACATGCTCGGCGTTGCAGTGACTCGGGCCGACGGGTCGCTCCGGTCCGGCGAAGAGGTGTTCAGCGACGTCGCCAACGCGATGCAGCGCATGGGCGGGACCGCCGAAGCCGTGGCGATGTCACAGCTACTGCTGGGCCGAGGCGCATCGGAGCTAGGGAGCCTGTTCGCGGGCGGCGCCGCTGGGATCGCCGAGATGGGTTCGCGCCTCGACGTCCTCGGTGGCCGGATGTCTTCCGACCTGCTCGACGCGTCGGAGCGGTACGAAGACTCGCTCCTTGATCTCAAGGTTGCGGTGAGCGGGGTCAAGTACGCGATTGCTGACGAGCTGTTGCCGACGACGACCGACATGATCGACCGCTTCACGCTGGCGACGGTCGGAGCCCGGGACCTCGCCGCAGAGCTGAACGGCATCTCGAAGGAGGGCCGGATCGCGGACATCTGGGCAGTGGTCAAGGCCGGGTTGTCAGGCACCAGCTCCACGTTCGGCACGGTCGCCGCCGCCGTTGACCTCGTTGACAAGTCGCTGCTTGCGCTGGAGCAGCGCGGCCAGCGTGTGGCAGATTCCGCCGCCGCAGCCGCCGCCGAGCAGGCGAGCATCAACACCTTCTACGGCCCACTCCCGGAGAAGGGCGGGGCGAAGCCGAAGGGAAAGGGCGCTGGAAAGCGCGGCCCCGACCCGGCCGCCGAAGCCGAGCGCGCAGCCGAGGCAGAGCAGCGCCGCGCCGACACGGTGGCCGCGCAGATCCGCGCAATGGAACGGCGGATGGAGCTCTCCACCGCCGACGCCGAGGCACAGATCCGCCTGTCCGCGACCTTCGAGGAGCAGGACATCGCGCGCCGGGTCGCTGCCGGCGAGGTCAACGCCGTCGAGGCCGAGCACCTTCGCATCCTGAACGAGCAGCGCACGATGCTGGACTTGCTCGACCTGCGGCGGGCTGAGTCCGCAGAAGCGGCGCGCGTCGAGGCCGACGCTGCGAAGAAGCTCCACGACGAAGAGGCGCAGCGGATCCGCGACCTGATGGCGCTGGACGAGCAGCGGGCGCAGCACCGCAAGCAGGTCGCGCAGTCGTCCGTCGAGGCGGTTACGGGCATTCTCGCCCTCGGTGCCGACATCGCCGGGGACATCTACGACTCCGAGGCGAAGAAGAACAAGGCCGCCGCGAAGGAGGCGTTCGAGGCGCGGCGGATCTTCCTGATCTCGCAGACCATCATCGGCGGCCTCGCCGGCTCGATCAACGCCATCGCCAGCGCCCCGAACTACATCGTCGGCGCGATCCAGGCGGGCCTCGTCGCCGCGCAGACCGTCGCCGCCGTCGCCGGCATCGCCGCCGAAAAGCCCTCGTTTGCGGACGCCGGCATGCTCCCGACCTCGCTTCGGGACACGCATCAGTCGGTGATCAAGCGCAACGACGAGATGATCGTTGACCCGCGCGGCACCCGCGACGTGTCCGCGATGTTCGCCATGATGCGGCGGCAGATGGAGATCGGGCAGCAGGACCAGGGCGGGCAGATCACCACGCACGTCGTCCTCGACGGCGAGGTGGTGGCGACCTCGGTTGAGCGCCGGTTCGTGGACAGGGCAGAGCGAGGCAACGACTACCGCAAGCGGATCAGGGTGTAGCCGTGGGACAGGTTCACTTTGGGCTGAAGGACGAGTTGGAGGCGGGCGTCCTCGCTGCCTCCGCGCCGGGGTTCCAGTCGTCGCCGCCTTACGCGAACGTGTCCACGGACTCCCCCGGGCTTCAGGCGGTCGTGCGGGAGGGCGACGTCGGGATCGGCTGGTTCGAGATCGGCTCGTCGAACAAGTGGATCGACATCGACGAGGGCAGCGGGCAGGTTGTGGTCGCGTTCGCCGATGGTCCCTATGTCTCGGGCACGACGCTTGCGGCCCACATTCAATCGACGCTGAACGCCTCGGCGCTGGTGGACACCTACACCGTGACGTGGGTGGGTGGCGTGTTCAACATCGGCAGCACGGGCACGTTCTCGATCCTGTGGAAAACCGGCAGCCACGGGACCGACAACGCGGACAACAACATCGGGACCGAGCTGGGGTTTTCCACAACCGCGGACACCTCGACGGCGGGCAGCCACGCCGCGGCAAAGAAGCGGTGGAGCACCGCGGCCGGCTTTTGGTGGGACCTCGGCAGCGCGACGGCGCTCCACGCATTCCTCTGGTACGCCGAGGGCGGTGGGGACGGCTGGACCGCCTCGTTCAACGACGTCGTGGCCTACGTCGATACGGCCTACCGCGGCGCGTACCGGGACGCCTGGGTGGACGCGAGCAGCACCGCGATCAGCCTGAGCAAGCGGCCTGCGGACGCGACGACGGAGATCAACCAGATCCAGGTAGGGTTCCAGGACCCGGACACGGCGACCCCGTACCGCTACGGCTTCATCTCCTGGCGCCATTGGGACGAGTCCGCGGACCACCGGATCGGGCTCGCCAAGGCGTTCAAGTTGGTGCGCGACACCACCAACGCGCGCACGACCGGCCCGCTGCGGGACCATCAGCCGGTGTCGTCGGCGCCGCCGCGGTCGATGCTGTCCTACTACGTCCCCCCGGGGCTGCTCCGGTGGCGGGTGTCGATGACCTTCGCGGAGTGGGAGATCGACTCGTGGATCGAGGTCGTGCAGGAGGTGATCGAGCACGGGCTTCAGTCGGGCGTGCTGTGGATCGACGACTTCGCCGCGGCGCTCGCCGCTGACGTGACGGAGTTGGGGGCGATCGTGGCGCGCGGGAAGATCCTGTGGGGCTGCGTGCAGTCCATCACGGGGGGCAACGCGACCGGGCAGCAGGACGCATATCGCACGTCCGACCTGACCCTGGAGCAGCTGCGGTGATCGACTGGACCAGCCAATCCCTCCGGCTCGTCTACCTCATCGCCGCGGACTTCTACTACGACGGCGGGACGCGCACGGCTCGGTGGTGCGGACCGACGAACCGTTGCGGCGGCGGCGGGCTTGTGCTGGAGGACCCGGATACCGGGACGCGGGAGCAGTGGGAAGCGCGGCTGAGTGGCGGGCGGCTGGACCGGGACCTCGGCGGGCTCATGGAGGGGTTGGCGCGGGTGGCCTCGGCGTCGTTCAGTGTCGATGCTGGCGGGCCTGACTCCGCGGGGCTCCGGGCGCAGATCAGGGACGGGCGATGGGTCAACCGCCCGGTGCGGCTGTGGCTGCACGATCTCGACTCCGGGGCGTGGCAGCACGGCGGGACCGGCGAGGTGGACAGGGAGCCGACCGCGTGGGGGGACGGGTCGTTCTCGTTCTCGATGCGGATCTGGCCGTTCCCCGACGCGACCCGGTGGCCTTCTGACGAGGTGCCGCGGTCAGTGCCGACGACGTGGGACCCGGACGACGACCCGAGCGTGCCGAGCGGCGAGAAGTGGCACCCGAGCAACGGGCAGGCGGAGTCCTACCAGATCAACGGGGACCACCGCGGCAAGCAACTGGGGCGGCTGTTCGGCGGGATGCCGACCCCTGGCCTGCTCCCCGGGATCGCCGCCGAGATCGTCCCCTACGGGATGTTGACGCAGACCGCCGACTACATCTTCTGCTGGATCTCGTCGGTCGAGTTGTGCTTCGCGGCGATGGTCTGGTGGGAGGCTGACGACGGGGTGTTCACGCAGTCGGCGAACGCCACCGCGGAGGCGCGCACGTTCATCAACCGCGACCCGACCCGCGGGCCGTTGGGGACGTGCGTTCGGATTCGCATGGACTCGCTGGCCGACTCGGAGAAGCCGCGGTGGTGGGCGCCCGACGTGACGCATTCGATCCGCGGCGAGGGGGCGGGACACCGGATCTACGCGCTGCTCGTCGGCCCCGGCTACGCGGACTTCCCCCCGGGCTGGGACGCGCTGACCGCGCCGTTCCTGACGCCGACGTTCGGCACGCCGACGAGCACGATCCCGGCATCTACCTACCCGTGGAGGGGCGACTACGCGAAGCTGCTGGAAGACCTGGACTCCGCGCCGTGGCTCAACAGCATCGGGCCGTTCCTCGGGACCAACGCGATCGCAGACTTCGTGGCGGCTGCGCCGACCTATCACGTCGATGGGCTGGAGTGCCGGATCCCCTACGCGCTGATCGACGACCCGCCCTCGATGCGGGAGGTGGTCGGGGAGTTGATGACGGTGCTCCAGGCCGACCTGTGCTGGCGGCTGGACACGGCGACCGAGCGCATGGCCATCTACCCGATCTGGCGCGGCCCTCGCCCCGGGCAGCCTGTGGACTGGACCATCACCGCCGCCGAGCTCGTCCGCGTCGAGCAGCCCCGCCCGCTCCAGTGGGACGATGACCCGTTCCGCGACTACGCCACCCGGGTCGTGGTCAAGACCCCCTCGGTGGGGCTGACGTACCCGTTCGCGTCGCCCCCTGCCGGCATCGGCGCGACCACGACTTACAACGGGTTGTACCTGTCCGTCGCCGAGGAATCCGCGGCCGGCTACGGGGGCAAGCTCCGCAAGGGCATCGATCGCCGGTACTGGTTGGATACCGGAAGCGGGGCTAGCGCCCGCAACGCAGGCGAGCACCACTGTCAGCGCCAGCGGCAGAGCGTCGGCACGCTGGGGCCGCGCGGGATGCAGGTTCAGCAGGGCGACTTGATCGCCTACTCCATCGACGACTACCCGACCGCGGCCGGGCAGGTACGCAAAACTGCGTGGGATCTGGACGCCGTTACGGCTACGATCGCCGCGCTCCACATCGAGGCGTTCCCCGACGACGGGGACGCGAAGGAAGGCGAAGGCAAATGAGCACCTCACGCATCGGCGACAAGCTGACCGTGGACAACACGACGGGGCTGATCACGTCCTCCAGCGTCGGCAAGCAGGCCACGGCGGCGGGCATCGCCGACGAGGACACGCTGACCCGCAACGCAGACGGATCGCTCTCGGTGGCGGATCAGGGGTCTTCCGCCGATGCCGGCGTGGACTTCGACAACCTCACCCGCAAGGTGGCCTACATCAAGCGCGGGAGCCTGACCGCGGCGTCGGGCGGTGGTGGGATCTTCGCTGTGCAGAACACGTCGGGCGTGACGCTCCACTTCGCGGAGGTCTACTTCAACGTGCAGACGGGCTCCGGGCCGGCGTGTACGGTGGACGTGGGTGTCGGGGCGAGTTCGACGACCTCCTACGACACGGTGATGGACGGGTTCAGCATCGAGACCGGCACGGCGGGCGAGAACATGCACCGCCTGACCTACGCCAGCGATCAGGGCACCAACGGCAAGCCGTACACGGCGTGGCCCAACAACGAGTACATCACCGCGTCCGTCGCCACCGGCACCGTGACGGGCCTCGTCGGCACCTATGTCATCGTCGGGATCGACCTCAACTAGCGCAGCCGCCGCGGTATGCTTGCGGCGCACAAGGAGTAAAACATGGCCGTCACGACCATCAACGGACCCGACACGGTGGCGCTCGCGCTGTCCACCTCCTACCTCGGGAGCAGCGCCTACGTCGTCGGGTCGAACTGCGACAAGCTGACCGTCTGGATCGACTCGACCGCAGCGCTCGCCGGGACCGCCAAGTTCACCGTGACCAACGGCGGCAACGGCGACGACGTGGAGACGCTGATTGCGGCGGGCCAGCAGTGGGACTTCTACCCCGGGCGGGGCGCGGCCTGGACCCTGGACGCGAAGAGCGCGAGCGGGACGCCTAGCCTGTACGTCATCGCCAGCATGACCAGGGACCACTGATGGCACTAATCAACGTCGGCACGAGCGGCGGCGCCCCCGTACAGGCGAAGGGCATGATCCTCCGCTCGCACTTCGACTTCACGGACCAGGGTTCGGCCGACATCGTGGGCGAGTCCACCGTCGCGTGGACGCCGAACAGCGGCACGGTGACGGACCCGGTGACGTTCACCGTGGGGTCGATGGCGGGGATGGCGTCCTCGGTCGTGCTGTCGGCGTCGGGCATGACGTGGACCCTGACCTACCCCGGCAACGGCGAGTGGTTCAACGCGGCAGCTCCGACCTGTCCGCACATCTCGACGGCGCTCTCGGGCCTGCTCGGCGGCGCTCCCGAGGACGATGCGATCGTGGTCGTCGGCACGCTGTGGGGCGACGTCACCCCCGGCACGCAGTACAACTTTTGCGGCCACGCTCTCCGCGACGGCAACGACTCGCTCCACGTCCTGCACGAGTACCGCAGCGCCGCCCGACAGGCCGCGATCAAGCGGAACACGGTCGCCACGGCGTCTGTCCCCACCGCGCTCGCCGCGACGTGGCTGCTCGGGCGCTACGCCAACAACGGGATCCAGGGCCGCGCCGGCACGGATGCCACGATGCCGACCGACTGGACCAGCGGCACGGAGTTGCCGAGCGCGATCATCAGCGCCGACACCCCCGCCGCGTACCCGTTGAGGTTCAACCTGCCGGCGTCGTCCCTGTACGTCTTTGCGAGCGCGAAGTGGGCGGCGTGGACGCCCGTGCTCAAGGCGCTGTCGGTGTGGGAGGTCGTGCTCTAGTCCTGCAGGTACTTCGCCGCGGTGCCGACGACCGACAGCACCGCGGACAGCGCCGCCGCTGC
>Ga0208161_1001661_pt1 | contig 11764 bp, 12 predicted proteins | sample CB_VirMetaG_3_FD_184538 | JGI IMG/M metagenome (GOLD analysis project Ga0208161, IMG submission 184538) | Freshwater to marine saline gradient viral communities from Chesapeake Bay - CB_1508_1S Viral MetaG (SPAdes) (version 4) | ecosystem: Environmental > Aquatic > Marine > Coastal | place: USA... | reverse complement strand
GCCCATTCACAATACTTCAAGGATCGAACAGTATTATCTCAGAAGGCACGGTGGGCAAACTTGGTATCGCCCAAAACATCAGTGCCCCTTTCTACGGCACACGAATGGCAAGTGCTTTGACCTCCGAAGTGACCAGAGATAATTGGTATCCCATTTTAAGCATTAGACTAAAGTCCTCAGCACTAAAAGGAATCGTGTTACCACAAATGTTCCAAGTCGCTACCATTGACAACACTAACATCTTTTACAAACTGGTGCGTAATGCCACAATACCAGCAGCAGTCACGGCAGGTTCAAATGGTCCGCAACCTTGGCTGGACCATCCAGACCCAAACGGATTCACACAGTATCAAACCTACATCAACCCAGCCAACATCACAGTAGCCAATCACGGCCAGGTGCTTGACAGTGGGTTCGTTATCTCAGGTGGTGGTGGCACGGGTGTCCAGCTGGACGCAAAAACAGCGTACCAAATCGGTAGGAGCAGTTTAGGAACAGTCAGTGATGTATTCACCATCCTGTGTGCTTCAAACGGCACAGGTAAAGACGCACTAGCATCTATGACTTGGATCGAACAGCGTTAATTATAGACGTTAGAGTAAAAAGGTAGTATAATACACAGATGTTTCTAGGTATACTTACATTACTAGTCGCCCTCTGTATCTCAGGTATTGCGGCTTATTATAGCATCATTGGTTTGACTGCGATTTTCGCAGCAGCCTTCTTGCCTATTGTTCTCATGGGCAGTGTGCTAGAAGTTGGTAAGATCCTAACAACTGTATGGCTACACCAAAACTGGCATCGCGCACCAAAAATAATACGCACGTACCTAACCACAGCGGTTATAGTACTCATGTTTATTACAAGTATGGGTGTGTTTGGATTCTTAAGTAAAAGTCATATTGAACAAAGCGCAGTAGGCACTGAGCAACTTGCACAAGCCAACGTTATTAATGATAAAATCTCTAGAAGCGAAGCAAAAATAAATCGCTGGAAGGAAGATATACAGCGTTTGAGTGATGGAAACACATCCAGCCGTGTTGACGCTCTTATTTCCAGAGAGCAACAACGTATTAAAGATGCCGCCGATCAATTACAACCACAAATAGATGCAGAAAACGCAAAAATATCACGGTTTAGGGAACAGGCACAACGAGAAATAGATCAACAAAATAAAAGACTGGATGATGCCCGTAGTAGAACCAATGATGATGTTAAACTAGCGCAACAAAAATTAGCACAGTTGGATAAGGATGTTGAAGCTTACACTAAAAAGGGCGTGATAGAAGGAACATTTAGCAATGATGATCTTGTTGCGAAAGGTGCCGAGCTCAGACTTAATCAAAAACCTCAGCGGGACGCTATACAAAAAGACATTGATAAGGCTAGAGCCAATGAATTAGGTGTAGCAAATAAAGTACAACAGGAAATATCAAAGATTAACGATAAGCTTTCAGAGCAAATTAAACAGGTTGAGAGAAACATTACCCAGTTAAGGCAATCAATAAAACCTATAGTAAATAGTGTCAATGCTAATATAGCAAAATATACCAACGATACTAACAATGTAAATAAGAATATTGATAAAAAAATAAAAGAGCTAGAAGAAAACATTAATAGCGAACAGCCAATCATAGACAAACTCAGAGAAGATAAATTTGTATTTGAGAAAAATTATCGCAAGTTTGAAGCGGAAGTTGGTCCAGTAAAATATATTGCTGAATTAATTTATGGTCAAGCAGATCATAATTTATTAGAAGCGGCAGTTCGCTGGGTGATAATTATTATAGTAGCAGTTTTTGATCCGTTGGCTGTTTGCTTGGTGCTAGCAGGTACAATGACTATAACCTGGTGGCGCACAGAAAAAAATAAAAAGACCAGTGGCAACTTGGACACAAATGTATCAAAAATTGTTGAGGTAAAAACACAACCAGATCCAAGAGTAGAGGAACTTGAAATGGAACTCAAAAAACATAATGAGATTTTAGATGAACTAGAAAAATTACTGGACAGTAATCTAGGCAACGTAAATCCATTGGAATATCAAAAACTACAGGACGAGTATGCTGCCCTGCTAAGTGAAAGAACAGAATTAGAAGCGCAACTTGTTACGCAAAAAGAGCAGACCGAGTTGTTGGTAGACAAGGTAGTAGAAACAGAATCTGAACGCGATAATTATAAGAAAAAAATAGATGAACTGAGTACCGGAGTAGAAGGCTTTACTGCCAGAATAGAAGAATTACTAAAGCGTATTACCGAACTTGAAACCGAAGTTGAGCGCAGAGACGCTGTTGTTATTAAAATGGCGGAAAAATACCAGCTGGTTGAAAAAGATGAATTTGGTGAAGACTTGATTGCAGAGGCCACAGAAAAAACAAAAAAATAAGAAAGGTTGCTGTAAAGTCGGCGCCTGCCAGTAACCTTAATATTTCCAGTGGTGCTAATGTAAACTTTGGAACTTGGTTTCCTACTAATCCAGAAAAGTCTGATTTATTTGTTAGGGTAGACATCTTACCAAACAAGCTCTACAGATATACCGGAGATCGTTGGATAGAAATTCCCAAGGATAATACCACTAGTTATATTGGAAACAGAGAATATATTCTCTATCTTGCGGATCAAATAAATCAAGGTAAAATTGAACTTGAAGATCTAAATGATGGGGAAAGGGAAGAATTAGCAAAAATCTTAAAAGATGAACAAAATAACAGTAGTAACCGAACCTGATTTTTATTTTATGGATCAGCCTACCATACTCAGTGTTGGCGTACCTGCTAGCAATGAAAATATATGTAGGTTTTTGGAAAAATTAGATTTTGACTTAACCATCTATATAGCCAATGAAAACAGCAGTGCTCATTGGTTGCTGAATGCTTTACATAATTCTAATGTTGTATTATTAGATACCAACGTTAATAAATTTATAACGGGTTTATTAATTGACAAAACAAAAACATATTACTATAATAATAAAGTAGATTATAGTTTTATAAACATTCAATATATAGAAGATCCTGTGGGATTTTTAATTGAATGGATCAAATCCAAAGAGGAATAAATGGATAATAATTTTAAAAAACGTGGATTTTACGTAGAAGTTCACAACAACAATATTACTAAAGCCTGGCGTAAACTAAAGAAAATGGTTCAAGATGATGGTCTTTTAAACGAACTAAGAGATCGCGAGCGTTATACTAAACCCAGTGAACTAAAGCGTAGAGCAAAAGCTCTTGCCCGCAAACGCTGGTTAAGGAAAAAGGCTGAAATAGAAAGTAATTTTTACGGCTGAACCGTTGACAGTTTTTATACTAGACGTGTATAATACTTGTATAAATAAGGATAGAAGATGCCGATGGTCGGGTCTTCGTAAAATGTAAATTCTTGCTTAATAAAGGAGAAATGCAATGAATACTCTTACAACTTTTGACATCCCCACTTTAAATAGAAACTTTATTGGTATCGATCGTTTACTCGATCGTATGCTGGTGAACGGACAGACCACTGAAGGGTATCCACCCTATAATGTGGTTAAACTTGACAATGATAACTTTGAAATTGAACTTGCTGTTGCAGGATTTGGTAAAAAGGACATCAATGTAACTGTTCATAACGGCGTACTCACTGTAGAAGGCAGCACCGATGCTGATGAATCTAAGCGTGAATACCTACATAAAGGCATTAGCAGCCGTAAGTTTCGTCGTAGTTTTAATCTCGCTGATCATGTGGAAGTTAAAACCGCAACTGTACAGGATGGTATTCTCAGCATTGTGCTGGAACGCCAGGTACCTGAAGAGCTAAAACCTCGTCAGATTCCTGTAAAATTTGTGTAAATATATGTGTGGGGGGAGAGCAATTTCCCCCCGCCTACACCGGAGTTAAAAATGACAGAGCAAACTAAAACTAACCTAAACATTCGTCCTGTACTAGACATTGAACCTCCCAAAGATTATAAGGTTATCTATCTAAATGATAGTGTAACAACCTTTGAGTTTGTTTGCGAAAGTTTAGAAGAAGTATTTGAGTATTCTGATCAAGCCGCCCGCGACAAGTCAACAGAGATACATGAGAAAGGCTCTGGTGTTGTTGCTGTGCTGCCTTTTGAAATAGCCGAGCAAAAAGGCGTAGAAGTGCTGGTACAAGCACGTAATCATGGTTATCCCTTGGAAGTTAAATTAGAACAAGAATAAAAAAAGCATAAATAAACTTACAAGGCCGCAGACCTCGGAATATAACGGACGCTTTGACTTCAAGTCATTCATGAAATTTTCTAACGCCCTTCCGTATGGTATAATTCATATACCTAGTCTAAATTTTAAAATATGGATTATAATAAAACACTACAGGAGTCCCTGGAAATCTATAAAACTCTACCCATTGAGAAGATCAACTTAGATCTTAAGATGGAAGAGAAGGACAGTCAAATAGTGGTAACCATACCTAGTTATTTTAATCTAGATGATTCCAATAACTGGCTTTCAGTGGCCAATGGTCTTTCTCCAATTGATAAAAATTGCCTGTATGTCCATATACCTTTCTGTACAGGTATTTGTACCTATTGTTCTTATGTGAGAAAAAAAGAAAATAACTCTCTAAAATACAACGAGTACTTAGATGCCTTAGAGAAAGAAGCCAAACTACAAATCAGTGTATTTGGTTTTAAACCCCAAGTACAATCTGTGTATATAGGCGGCGGGACACCATCTATATTAAATGCAAAACAGATTCAACGACTGTATGATATCATACATTCCAATTATACAGTCTCAAAAGATATTGAATTCACACTGGAAGGATGTCCTGAAACCATAGATGCTGAAAAAATTAATATCTCTCATACAAACGGTGTTAATAGAATCAGTATAGGAGTAGAGAGTTTTGATGACAACATATTGACCCACGTTAATAGACGTCATAAAAGAAAGGACACATTAGAAAAGATACAGTCAATAAAGGAATCAAACGTTTCTAATCTCGATATTGATCTAATAAACAACTTACCTTTGTCTACACTAGAAACATCCTATGATGACGCCATCACTGCTGTGAATACTGGTCTACCAAGCATAACTCTTTATCACTTTCATACCAAACCTAAAAGTATTGTGAGAAAAAAAGATGATGACCCTATCGAGAACGAGCAGATATTAAAACATATCATATATGATTTGGTGATGAAACAAAATGGTTACTGGCAGGACAACTACGACAAATATCTCAATGACACATTTGTATTCCAACATCAGGTACAGAAATGGAGAGATCAATACAATATGTTGACTCTGGGTGTTGGTTGTTATGGTTTTATAGATGATGAATTTGAGAATACTATTTTACAAGAACTTTTCGTTAACTATTATAGAGCCTATTACAATCGTTTATAATACTGTTCTATTGCGTTGTTTTTCAACGAAACAAAATAATCATTTGAAAGGTCTATCTCTTTTATTTGTCTTATTGCGTTCCATTCAATTCCGTATCCAGTTAAACCTAACGCTTGCCAAGAACTAACTTTGTTTATAGGGCATAATTTATCTCTTATATTATCAGCAAAATGTTTTGCTTCTGCGCTTGTCCAGTATTCGTTAGACCATTCATCGTCGTTATGAAGTTCATATCCATAAGCTTCTGCCTTTTTCTCAAACTCGCTTTGAATATAACCATAATTATTTCTCATTCCCAGACCGTGTATTTTATAACTGTCAAGTGGAAAACTTTCGTCGTTAATTAGGTCAGACCATTCAGTAACGGTTTGAACGGAATCGTGCGGCAGACCAACAATAAAACTTCCAAGGGTATGTACGTCATTCCATTCATCACGAAGTCGTTCCAACATCGTTATGGTCTTCTTTCTACCCATCCCTTTACCAATTGACTTTGCTGCCGGATCATACAAACTTTCAATACCAAAAAAAGCAGACTTTATGCCCATATCTCTGAGCATATCAATCTGTTCTGGATGAGCATTCAATAGGTCCAATCTTATGTATGCGCTGAATTCAATATTTACGCCAAGTTTATCAATCGCTTTCTTTATTACGGATAATTTGTCGTGAGATTCATTGAAGGTATCACATAACATATAGTATCTGGTTGTTCCGAAAGTATCATAGTTATGTCGTAGCTCTGCATATAAGCTATCATGTGACCTAATGTAATCTAGGTTATTTGGGTTTCGTCCTAGTAACGGATATGCACAAAATTTGCATTTGAAACGACAACCCCTGCTAGTTTCTAGAGGCAATACTTCGTTTTCAGTAATGGCATCATCTGTTCCGAACATTGGTGCGCTGTCTTTGAATTGTGTTGTAGGGACAGTACCAAGCATTGATGTAAATTCGTTTTCTCCAAATCCAACAACTTGCCTTGCTATATCTCCGAAATGCTTTTTGAACTCTAGCGTTTCGTCGCTCTGACCACCAAATATTATTTGTACGTGAGGGAAATATTTGTTGAGAAGTTTTACAAAGTATAAAATTCGTTTATCGTATTTTAGGAATGTTGTAGAAAAACCAAAAAGTCTGGTATTTTTATTAGTGTATTTTCTTACTATGTCTAACAAACTAGACGGATTGTTAGTTAACGCATATGTAATAAAGTCAATAACCTTTACGTTATATCCATGCGATCTTGCTGTACTAGCTACTCTGTATGCCCCGGCTGAACGGGCAGGAATCTCAAAATCACTAAGATCATTGAAGATTATTCCGTCCATCTAAATTTCCTAATTTTGTGAAATTTGCTCCAAGAACCAACTGTGCCATTCAGAACGTGTTTCAAGTCGACCAAGTCCTTATCCATATAATGTTTTTTGATTACTTCATCGGACAATTCACCGCAACCATTTAAATATATTGGATCAATTTTTTCACTTACTTGTCGTAATCCAGCAAGCCACGACTGATAATTTTTACTGTTCTCATCTTTTACTTGTAAAAACCATAGGTCTTTGTGCCATAGATTAGTGAAAATGGGTTTGTTTAATGAGAAATATGTTTTGACCTGACCGGGTTTTTGGTCAAGATATTTTCCATAAACAAGCGGGTCAACGTAGTTATTGTAGGTTTTACGATTAAACGTGTTATTCTTTGTTGTTAGTGTCTTGGCTTGTTCATATGATAAATTTTCTTCTATCCATTTTATAAGAACATGTGCTTGTTTATTAACAATTTTAGTCATATCAGGAGTCCAGAAGAAATACTCTTGGATATCCCAATTTTGCTTTTTACTGAGATAACCCGATGGTGTGCCACTAAGAATGTGTACATTAATAAAAGAAACATACCACACATCGTCTTCGAGAATAACACGTGGTTTATCAACTCCACGAATGAAGCCAGTAGACCCTCTTTCTAGAAAGTTCTTTACCCATGGGTCTTGCCAAAAAAAGTTGTAGCTGTATATTTGTGGCGTCAATGAATGACCACACGCATAAATCCAGTTCTCGTCTTCATAATGGTGATGATTTACAGTGTCTAAAAAATGAACTGGAATGTTTATTCCACGGTTCTTCAATTCCTGTAAGAAAGGCAACGCAACGGTTCTTTGTTCCATATTACAAGTAGTCTTAATCTTACTCTCGATGCTATAGCTACCACTTACTATGATACCGTCAAGTTTTATGTCATTGTCAAGGAACGTTCTGAGTACACAGTGACTATCAATGCCACCGCTATAATAGATAATGAGATAATCATACTTATCTCTCAGTTGTTGTGCACGTTGTCTGTAAATTTCATACAGGTCTTCTTGTGGTTCTTGTAACCAATTTACTTGTGAATAGATATTATCATGAAAATTAAAATGAGGCCATTCCCCGCTACTACAATTTTCTAATGCGTGATATTTGTTAGTATATTGTTTACCACTAACGAGATATGATCCTAATTTATCACGCGGAATGTCACCGTCTGTATACATATAGAATTCCTTATTATTAGTGAATTATTGAATAATTAATTTTTGCGGTTGAAAACATTTACTGTGCTATAATCCAAATCACATTCCAAAAAAAAACCAATATACATTAAATATCCTTATGATAATAGTTCATTTATACCATCAAATACGTGCGTTGTAGGCTTGTATCCCAGTTCAGTTCTTGCTTTTGTGATATTCATGCTGCCACGTTTTGGGTACTCTAAGTCCAGCGGATCTACTTTAACTGATCCGGTGCCCAAGCACTTTGTAATGTATTTAGCTACAGTTTCTAAGGGTACTGCGTTACCGTAACTTATGTTGTAAACGCCTGTACTGTATTTAGGTCTATTCATACCCAGTATAATTCCTTGTACAATATCGTCAACATGCGTAAAATCTAGCATGTTGTTAGACCCTTTTACTGTAAGTATTTGATTTTGTTTGTGACAGTTTAGTAAATGTTTTTGATTACGATGCACCAAAAGCAGAAAAGAAAACAGCAGAAATTCATGAAAAGGGTGCTGGAATTGTTGCTGTACTACCTTTTGAAATAGCAGAACAAAAGGGCGTTGAAGTCCTTATTCAAGCTCGTAATCAGGGTTATCCACTAGAAGTAAAATTAGAACAAGAATAATTTGCTTTTATCCGAGAAATATCTTATAATAAATTTATGAGAATAGAAAACGATCTGAAGTTAGATTACTCTAACGTGCTACTGCGGCCCAAACGTAGTACACTGGATAGTCGAAAAAATGTGGGTCTCAGCAGAGAGTATACATTTATCAATAGCCATCAAACCTACAAAGGTATTCCTATTATTGCCGCCAACATGGATGGTGTTGGCACCTGGGATATGAATGATGTTCTTTGTAGACAAGGCATGCTCACCGCGGTTGTTAAACATTACAATATTTCTAGTTTGGTGGAACATTTTAACCATCCTGGCAGTGACTACGCTGTTTATAGCATGGGTGTCTCTGAAGATGATCTAGCGAAGTTTAGAGCAGTAAATGTTGGCAGTGTAATTAAATACGTTTGTATTGACGTTGCCAATGGTTACAGTGAAAGATTTATAGACTTTGTTCAAGCATTTAGGCAGGAATTTCCACATAAAGTAATTATAGCAGGCAATGTCGTTACCGGTGATGTGACAGAAGAACTTATCCTCAAAGGAGCAGATATTGTCAAAGTTGGTATCGGTCCTGGTAGCGTGTGTACCACTCGTATTAAAACTGGTGTTGGTTACCCTCAGTTATCTGCGGTTATGGAATGCGCCGACGCTGCTCATGGCCTAGGTGGACATATTATCGCTGATGGTGGCTGTACTTGTCCTGGCGATGTTGCTAAGGCTTTTGCTGCTGGAGCAGACTTTGTCATGCTTGGTGGGATGCTAGCAGGACACGACGAAGGTGGTGGTGATGTTATTAGTAAAATGTACATCACTGACGAACTAGATTCAAATGGCAATCGTCTAATAGAAGAACGACAATTTGTTGAATTTTATGGCATGAGCAGCAAGGCCGCCAATGATAAACACAGTGGCGGATTAAAAGAATATCGTAGCAGTGAAGGCAGGGAGGTGCTTATACCCTACAAGGGATCAGTTGAGGATACCCTACAAGATTTATTAGGTGGTTTACGCAGTGCCTGCACCTATGTTGGCGCCAGGCGTTTAAAAGATTTAACCAAGTGTGCTACATTTATAAGATGCAGCGACACGCATAATAGGGTGTATGAATGAGTTTATCAAATGTGTTTCCGGAGATAGTGGAATATTTTAATGTTTAATCCAAATAGTAACCCATGGCTAGTCAAAGATTTAAAATTTGATGGTGATCCTGTTGCTTGTTCCTGGCATTTGCATAGAACAAATGCTGTGCCGGAAAATTTTCGTACGGTGCTTGAAAGAATTACGGAAGAAGATCGAGAGACCGCTGTTAAAATTCGAAATCATTTTAGGGGAAAACTGTTATTGCTACAACTTGGTAATAAGCCTTTAACGAGATATAGATCTGAACTCTTGAAGTTTTTAACAAAAAACAGTGCCTATGCCCAGGAAGAAATTGGGATGATTATGAGTCTGCCAATGTTGTATGAAGAAGATCTGCTGTTAGATAGTTTAAAGGAAAACTACAACAATACACCTTGGAAAAACAGTGAAGTATATAACCAATCGGTAGAGAGAACATTAAATTTTATCAATAGTCATACTAAGAAAAGTCAAAAATATAGCCGTAGCAGATTTAGTAGTAGAACTAAGTTTACTTGTAATTGGTTGCATGATGAAAACGATAGACTATACTTAATTGAAACTGAAGATCAGTGTCCTTACCGTATGTTTTGGCAGGATATTATTAAGAAACCTTTTACGATAGTTGGAAAACCAATAAAAAATCATAGCAGGGATGATCTTTACTATTATGAACTACACGATTGGTTTATTTTGAATAAATAACTACATGTTATTACACGAATTATTTGCATCAAACGTCGTAGAAGCCAAAGGCATTTTTGGCCGTAATCATAATGATAAATGGGTAGATTCGGATGGTGTTGAATGGAACTTTATTCAAGTAGAATCTATTCCATCCGCACAAGAAAACAATGGTCAATTTGAATCTACCACAGCAAGAGACGAGTGGGTTGCTAATTTTGAAAAAGACAATTCTACTAGCATTGAATGGACTAATGCTCCTAATGCTGGAATGCTTGCTGTTGGCATACTAACAGTACAAAACAGCGATGGTCAACAAAAGTTTATCGGCAGATATTTTAAACAAACAAGCACTAATTTAATGGGTAGTTGGAAGAATGATCAATTACCCAGTGGAATGAAATTAACAACAAGCGCCGGTTCCAAAAAACTAGATGCTGGGTTAGATCCGCAAAATCTAATAGGCAACGAAAATCAATATAAAGGTGCAGAGAGTATTATTAACACAGTTAATAATAACCTAGAAGGCAATCCACACCAGACAGTATTAGTAGAGGCATTGAACATGGCAGCATCCGGGCAATTACCACAATTTCCTGGTATGGCAGAACAAATTCCTGTACTCAGAGATTACTTTGGTGAAATAATGGGACCACTGGCAATGATGGGCGGATTGGTTACCGGAGATGCTGACCAGGCAAGACAGGACCTCGCTGACGGCGCAGAATGGAAAGACCTATCAATTTTCTGGCCACAGAGCATGAATTATAACCTAGTTGATAGCATTTTTATTGCACCTGATGGCAAAGAAATTGGTATTAGTAGTAAAGGTGGCAAAGGAGCCGCTGCTAGTGCTAAAAATCTGTATGATGCATTAAAGAAAAACAAAAATAATAAAGAACTTATGGACAACACAAAGTTTGTTGGTGAAATTGTAACCATTATTCAGGAAAATTCAGCACAACTTGGACCATTGCTACTTGCTAAAAAGTTTAATCTTATTACAGATAATATTATAAAAGAATCAGCAGATTTAATTAACCGAGGTGAAACCAATCTTAATAATGTAAGTGATGAAGCAAAAAAATTACTAGCACCATATGCTTGGAAGCAGGAAGTTCAAGGGTTTAATGTTGGATTTGCTTTAATTAGTGCAGTAGCAAAACAAGTAGCAGAGGTAATTAATAAGAATCCAGAATTCAGTAACCAGGCACTGAAATTATTAAACACAGCCAGTATTATTCAACTTTATACTAAAATGGGAAGTAAAGGAACTACTGCTAGAGTTAATGATTTAAATGCCGTATATCCGCCTAACTTCCAAGGTAGAATTATTTTAGATGGCGGGAAAAACTATTACAGCTCACGGATTGGCGGTAAGTTAGCATTTAAGTTTGTATAGCTAGTACTTTT
>Ga0208161_1001657_pt1 | contig 11782 bp, 13 predicted proteins | sample CB_VirMetaG_3_FD_184538 | JGI IMG/M metagenome (GOLD analysis project Ga0208161, IMG submission 184538) | Freshwater to marine saline gradient viral communities from Chesapeake Bay - CB_1508_1S Viral MetaG (SPAdes) (version 4) | ecosystem: Environmental > Aquatic > Marine > Coastal | place: USA... | reverse complement strand
CTGGTTTAACATATAATGGATCCCAGCTAACTGTAACTGGAAATGTTCTTCCAGATGCAAATAATACAAGAGATCTTGGTTCATCGTCTGTTCGTTGGGCAAACCTTTATACAAATGATATCAATCTTAGTAATGAGGGTTCTACAAATGATGTTGATGGAACATGGGGTGATTACACAATTCAAGAAGGAGAGAATGATTTGTTCCTAATTAATAGAAGAAATGGTAAAAAGTTCAAGTTTATGTTATCGGAGGTAGACTAATGCCTATTTTATCGTCAGAAATAACAGGTACACATTTAAATTTAACTGGAGTAATAACATGCACCAGTATAGACACTGGTGCAGGATCGGGGGGATCAGTTCCTAGTGGCGGTATCATTATGTGGTCTGGTTCGATTGCATCTATTCCAGTGGGATGGGTTATTTGTGATGGTACTAATAGTACTCCAGATTTAAGAGATAGATTTGTTGTTGGCGCTGGAAACAATTATGCTGTTGCTGCCACTGGTGGTTCTGATACTGTAACACTAACAACAGCAGAACTACCTATACATAATCATCCAGGATCTGGTTCTAGTGGATCTGCAGGATCTCACTCTCACCCAGCAAGTGGATCAACTGGACCTGCAGGATCTCACACTCACCCATATACTGCAACGCTTAGTCAAAACGCTCCAAAAGATGGTTCTGGTAATTCTGTTAACCAAGGAACCCAAGGAGGAACTACTGGTAGTGCAGGTGCTCATACCCATCCAGTGTCTGTTTCTATTGTTTCTGCAGGTGCTCACAGTCATCCAGTGTCTGTTAGTGTTGGAAATGCTGGTAGTGGCAGTGCTCATGAAAATAGACCTCCTTATTATGCACTAGCATACATCATGAAAACCTAAAAGTCAATCTTGACATGGTGGTCAAATATGGATACAATACCTTTGTTAAGGTTAATTGAAAATAGTAGCTTTTAAACTCTTATAGATACTTTATGATTATTGAATCAATATGAACAGACCACTGCATGTAGCGAATCAAAGTGTAAACTTTGTCAAAAAATCCATTGAAGAATCTAATGCAACTATACATCCATTAGTAACTGATTCTTCAATGCTTAAAGGGCCATCATTAACTAATCCATCTATTTACTTAGATGGAGATAAGATTTTAGTGAATCTAAGAAATATTAATTATACTTTATATCATTCTGAGATTAAGAAGTATGAGCATCCTTGGGGTCCACTTGTATACATTCATCCAGAGAATGATTGGAAGCTTCGCACAAAGAATATTTTGTGTGAATATGATTCTTATATGAATCCAGTATGGCAAAGACATATTGATACATCTTTACATCCTGATAAAGAATTATGGGACTTTGTAGGTCTTGAGGATTCTAGGATTTTCCGATGGGATGGAAGACTCTTTATGTGTGGCGTCAGAAGAGATCTAGACACTATTGGTACTGGTAGAATGGAACTATCAGAGATTGAAATTGGTGATGGATATGTAAAAGAGATTGCACAGTATCGTATTCCTACTCCAGGAGGTAGAGAATCTTATTGTGAAAAAAATTGGATGCCTATTATTGATATGCCATGGCATTTTGTGAAGTGGACTAATGGAACAGAAGTTGTAAAATATAATATTGAAAGTAATACAACTGAAAGTGTTGCTATAAAAGAATGGAGAGATATTGGATGTATTGATTTAAGAGGAGGATCTCAAGTTCTTCCATTTGGTGATGGTGGTCATATTACTTTGTGCCATGAGACATATCTAACTAAGAGTGAACAAGATCGTAAAGATGGTATCTATAGACATAGATTCGTTATTTGGGATAAGAATTGGGACATTGTAAAAGTATCTCCACAGTTTTCTTTTATGGAAGCAGAGATTGAGTTTGCTGTTGGTATGTGTGAGTATGATGAAAATTATTTGATTACTTTTGGATTCCAAGATAATGCTGCTTATTTACTTAGAGTAAATCGAGATTTTGTTACTAATTTTATTTTTGAGAAGGGACGATGATAATATTTGATGTTGGTGCAAATACTGGACTATCAACAAAAGAATATATATCTAAAGATAATTTAATATATTCTTTTGAACCAGTTCCATATTTGTGTAAAAATTACTTATATCCATTAAGATCAGATAATTATTTTGTAATTGAAAAAGCTGTGTCTGATGTTGATGGAGTTTCAATGTTTAATGTTGCAAGACAAGATCATTCTTTAACTGATGGTTCTTTATTTGGATGTAGTTCTTTACACGAATTTTCTGAAGATTTATCCAAAACTTGGCCTGGAAGAACAGACTTTAGTTTTACGGAAAAGATTCAAGTTCAAACTATTAGAATGGATACATTTATTAAAAATAATTCTATTGAAAGAATAGATTATCTTCATTGTGATGCTCAAGGAAATGATCTTAAAGTTTTAAAGTCTTTTGGTAAATATATTAATCGTTTGATTTCTGGAAAAGTCGAGTGTGCAAATAATGCTAAATTATATAAAGATACAAATAATGATTTAAAATCTATTACTGAATTTTTAAATAATTCTGGATTCATGATTAATGATATTCAAAGCAATGATAGATTTGATAATGAAGTAAACATTTTATTTTCTAGGATATAACGATATGAAAATTGCAATATGCTTATCTGGATTGATTAGGTATCCAGACAATGCACTAAAAACTATTAATAAAATAATTCCCAATGATGATATAAAAATTTTTATACATACTTGGAAAATTCGAGATAAGGAATTTTTTAGTGGGAAAATATTTCAACCACAATATAAAGAGTTAGATAAAATAGCAGAAGATAGCATTGTATTTTTGGATTCTTTTAATTATGAATCTGTTTTAGTTGAGAATTTTGATTCTTGGGAAATTAAATTTAAAAAAATTTATAGAGATCTTTTAGTAAAATGTAGTCCTGTTGATAACTATACTATTGCTCCTATTAGTATGTTTTATTCCATCTTCAAGTCTAATGAATTGAAGAAGAAATATGAAGAAGAGAATTCTATGGTTTTTGATAGGGTTATAAGAATGAGAATGGATAGTGATTATGTTCAAGATGGAGATATAGATCTACATAATTACGATGGAGATTTATATATTCCTCTTGGTGAAGATTGGGATGGTGGAATAAATGATCAGTTTGCCATTGGCAAGTCTGATATTATGGATCAATATTGTAATGTTTACAATAATTTTTATAATATAGAATTTGAAAAGTATCAACCAGAAACTATGTTAAGACAAAATTTAGAGTATTATAATTTAATTCCAAATAGACCAGAATTATACATTAGAATTAATAATGGTAATTATGGAAAACATGTACTCTATCCTGATTGGATTTTTTAATAATGATTATAGACTTTAATACAATTTTTAATAGTTATAAAATGGAAATCACAGGAGTTATTCACGTAGGTGCTCATCATGGCGAGGAGATACCAGTATATATTAACAATGGAATTAAAAATATTGTTCTATTTGAACCAGTTTTAGATAGTTTTTATAAGGTAGCATCTCATGCATCTAATTATAATGCGAATATAACTGGTCACCAGGTTGCATTGGGAAGTGAAAATAAGATTGTTAATATGTATTTAAGTAGTAATCAGTGTGAAAGTAGTTCTATTTTAAAACCAAAGAAACACTTAGAATTATATCCAGACGTTACTTTTGATAAAACAGAAGAAGTAGAAGTTAATAAATTAGATGATTATAATCTTACGGATTATAATATGTTAAATATTGATGTTCAGGGATATGAACTAGAGGTATTAAAGGGTGCAAAAAATACTCTTCAATATATTGACTATATTTATTGTGAAGTTAATAGTGATGAGATATATGAGAACAACGCATATATAGAAGATATTGATAACTTCTTATCCGAGTTTTCTTTTGTGAGAATTGAAACTGATTGGTGGGAAGATCATGGTTGGGGTGATGCATTTTACGTAAAACAGGAGTAATTATTAAATGGCTACAAAATATACTGGCAACATTGATTTGCAGAATTTAAAAAGGTTTCATGGTTATTGGGATGAATCTCATCAATGGTTAAAAGATTTTATCAATGAGAGAGGGGATGAAATCAAAACAGGTGTAGAGATTGGAGTTGCTTTTGGATCTAATATGCAACTCTTATTAGATGAAACAAAATTAGAAAGGTTGTGGGGAGTTGATTCTTATAGGAAAGAAACTTGGGATCTTTTTGGTGTTTTGGATATAGATGCTGAGTTTGGTGGTTTTGATGGATTACATGCCCATGTAGTTGAACTAATTAAACCGTATGATCCACGCGGCAAAGTGATTCGTATGACATCTGAGAGTGCTTCCAAAAAGTTTAAGAATGAAAGTTTGGATTTTATTTTTATTGATGCTAATCATTTTGACCTTGAAAATGATTTAAAATATTGGGAAAAAAAAGTTCGTGATGGTGGTTATATTATGGGTCATGATTGGAACCATCCTTCGTTTGGTAACATTACTGCTTACTTAAGAAGTACTTATGATGAAGATGAACTAGTTGGTATTGATGGACCAGTTCATATTTGGTATGTGAAAAAGAATGCATTTATGTGAATCATGTATACATTATCATTAACATGTCAGATACCAGATCTTGATAAAATCTACACAAAATATTTTGGTAAAGATACTAATAGAATATTTGTCGAGGTTGGTGCTTTTGATGGAGAATCTGTATCAAATACTTCTTGTCTTGCTGATGCTGGATGGAGAGGATACTACATTGAACCAGTAAGAGAACACTTTGATCAATGTATACAAAGACATAAAAAAAATCTTAAAGTAACTGTATCTAACATTTCTATCGGAACAAAGGAAGATTATCAAACAGTATATTGTTCTGGAATAGTATCTACTTTAGATAAGAAGCAAGCAGAGTTTGTATCTTCAATGAGTTTATTTGGTTATCCTCAGTACAAAGAACAACAATGTTGGCAGTTAAAACTTGAAAGTTATTTGGAAAAATCTGATATTCCTAAAAACTTTGATTTGTTAGTTGTTGATGTTGAAGGTAGAGAAGAAGATGTATTTAATTCATTTGATCTTAATGAATGGTCACCAAAGATGATGATCGTTGAACTTATTGATGACCACGAATATTTTCAAGATAATATAACTCTAGTTCAATCTTGTAAAAAACTTAGATCTTATATAAACAACAATGGATATACTGAAGTATTCCATGACCATATAAACACTATATTTGTGAGAGATGAGTATATCACTGGGAATACCAACTTATAATAGTTCAAAATATCTGTGGGATTGTATTAAAACAGCAATCAATTGTGATTTTATTGGAGAGATTGTAATACATGATGATGGATCAAATCCAAGTGAATATGGAAATATTTGTAAAATATTGACCTCCTTAAATACAGATAAAATAAGAATTTGTAGATCTGAGATAAATCAAAAAGCTTTTATAAACAAGTACTTTACAGTTGCAAATTGCAAATCTGAATGGGTATATCTTTTTGATAGTGATAACTGGTTCGATGAATGCATTCTTGATCGCATTAAAAATTTAGATTATAGTAAAACAGATACCTGTTATATTGGTAGTAAACTATTGATGACGGATGGTAATATTACAGAATATAATTATGAGGATAAAATATTTGATTTGAATGTGACTAAGAAGTATATTGAATCTAGTATGCATAAGTTATCTTGGTTTTTGAATAGTGGAAATTTTATTGTTAATAGAGAGCAATATTTAACTACACAACAAAAGTTTTTTATGAATTTTCCATACCATGCAAATGTAGATGTCTTATTATTTTCATTTTATTGGTTGACTAACGGTAATAAATATGAGATAGTTGATGATTGGTATCATCATCACAGAATAAGACCTGGTAATTATTTTATGGAGAACGGTGGATACGAAAACATAGAAGTAATACGTAACATTTTTAGTCTATTAATATCATCATGATTACATTTCCTCATATTGGATTTATTGGAAGATTAGGAAATCAAATGTTCCAATATGCTGCGCTATACTCTATGTCTAAAAAATATAATTTGGATTTTTGTTTATGTAAAAATAATTTAGAATTATATAAATGTTTTAATATATCAACAAAGGTATTTTCTCACTACAATTCTGAGTTTGTTTTACCTAATGGAGTATCGTCTGATATTGTTTCTAGTAGTTGCAATGTGGTATTTCAAACAGATAAACAATTTGATGAATTTTTAAATACTTCTTTTGACTTTAATTTTTATAATACAAACCACGATAAAAAAAGTATTTTGGGGTTTTTTCAAAATTATAAATACTTTATCGATTTTGAAAACGATATAAGAAAGCAATATATTTTTAAAGAAAGATATAAAAACATTGCTAAGTTTTATTTAAATCAAATAATTCAGGATACAAAATCAATATCGATTCATATAAGAAGAACTGATTATTTAAATTCTCATGTTTTGAATAATCTCACTTTAGATTATTATGATGAAGCATTATCTTATTTTGATATATCTATACCAATATTAGTATTCTCTGATGATCCTGATTGGTGTGCAAATCAAGATCTTTTTAGTAGTGATAGATTTTATATTATGAGAAGTGGAGATACTTACTTAGACTTGTGCTTGATGTCAATGTGTAACTATCATATAATTGCTAATAGTTCTTTCAGTTGGTGGGGATCATGGTTGGCAAAAAGTGAAAAAACAATATGCCCAAAGAAATGGTTTTCATCTGACTATAATTTTTTAGATTCTGACGAATTAAGATTACCCAATTGGATTTCAATATGAATGTTTCAGTAATTTGTGCTTGTAAAAATCGTTATCCCGCTTTAAGAATTGCTTTGAATTCTTGGCTATCATTCGAAGAAATTAAAGAAATTATCATTGTTGATTGGAGTTCTGATGAACCATTGAATCATCTTACAAAAATTGATAAGAGAATAAAGATCGTTAGGGTTAATGATGAGAAATATTTTAATCAACCTCAACCATTAAATCTTGCCGCAAGCATTGCAACAGGAGATTATATTCTCAAGTTGGATTGTGATTATATGATCAATCCATATTTTCCATTTTTTGAGTTTTATAAAGTGGATGAAAATTCTTTTTTATGTGGGCAAGATAGTTATGTATGTAAACATGAGCATTGGAACGAGGACCTAAAGGGATATGTTGTAAACCTTCATGGTATGGATGTTGGAGAGTTGATGAGATATTCTCATACATATAGTCCTCTCTTTAAATATCTTACTGGGCTTTGTTTTGTTACTAGGGAAAACTACTGGAAAGTTGGTGGTTATGATGAACGCATGGGTAAGTACTATGCTTATGAAGATGATCAAATGACAAAAAGACTTACTATGATGGGTCTTGAATGTAAAAAATTAATTCATAATTATAATATTATTCACATTCCACATCCAGATAGTAAAAGATATGAAAACTTTGAAGGTTATAATGAAGAATCAGAATCTAATATTGAAAATGTGAAGAGAAGGATTGCCAATCCAGCAACTTCGGATTCTGATCGTTGGAATCTTGAATATCTTTTGGCAAAGATGAATGTAGAATTTAATGAGAAATTATTCTCTGATCTTGAAGATTATTTTATTAATAGAATATATGATTGGTATGTAGTTAATCTTGACGGTCAAAATTATATTGCCACTAGAAAAGAAAAAGTACAAAAATTATCTGAATTAAATTCTGTATATTATCTAAGTCTTGAAGAAAGTATTGATAGAAGGAATAATTTAGAAGATGCTTTAAAAAAACATGGAGTAAAAAATATCATTCCAATAATTTCAAAGAGATTCTCAGAGTCTGATGATGTAGTTACTGGTAAGTATGTAGATACACTTAATGATGGGACAAAGGGTTGCTGTGTTTCTCATTTAAAGGCAATCAAACATTGGTATGAAAATACAGACGAGGATTATGGATTCTTTTGTGAAGATGATTTGAGTCTTGATACTGTAGATTATTGGAACTTTACTTGGAAAGAATTTGTCGATACTCTTCCAGAAGACTGGGGATGTGTTCAGATGCTTCCAATACGTGGAGATTTTGGTGATATAAAGATAAGAGATCGTCTCTGGGATGATTGGTCTGTAACTGCATATATTATGAAAAGAGACTATGCAAAATATATTATAGATAATTATATTCGAGATAATATCTATCATCTTGAATTGAAAGATGTTGAGATACAACCCCTTATCGAAAATATTCTTTACACCAGTGCTGGAAAAGTTTATACTATTCCAATGTTTGTAGAAGATGTATCCTTTACTTCAACTTTTGAAGGTGGAGATGGGGATGTAAAGGATGGTCAAAAAAGAAATCATTATTATACCCACGATTATATTATAAATTGGTGGAAAGATAATGGAAATACTAGAACAGTTGAGGAACTTATGGGAGTAATGTTTGAAGTTAAACTAAGTGAAGAAATTCGCGGTGAAGATAGCAATGTTGATGTGGTAAAAGAACCAAATGTTGAATTGTTAATTAGTGCTGACGGAGCAAATCTAAATGATTTGCTTCTAGATTATGCATTGGATACTGAAAATCCAATCAAGAACTTCAACATTGGTATGTGGTACGAACACCATAGACATAATGCTCCAGCACTATCATTCTTTTTGAGATGTGCCGAGAGAACAGATGATCTTGATCTTGCATATGAAGCATTGATTCACGCTTCTAATGCTTATGATCGTCAGGGAACTAGAGATCAAACTGCAAAAGGTCTTCTTCAACAAGCACTTTGTATTCGTCCTAAAAGACCCGAAGCATACTATTTGTTAGCTAAGTTTTCTGAGAAGCGTCAATGGTGGCAAGATTGTTATATCTTTGCCCATTGGGCAATTGAGTTTTGTGACTTTGATTGTAAACCACTCAATACTGATGTGGAATATCCTGGTAAGTATGGTCTTCTTTTTGAGAAACAACTTGCTGCATGGTGGTGGGGAAAAGGTAATGAATCTAGATCTCTTCTTCAGGACATGAAGGACAACTATGAAATGGATGATCGCCATTATGATATGGTTGCTAATAACTTAATGCGGATGGGATCTGGACATATTCCAGATGAAGTTATTAAATATCAACAACGTAAACATGATAAATTAAGATTTAAATTCCCTGGATCTGAGAACATTAAAAACAATTACTCTCAAGCATTCCAGGATATGTTTATTCTTGCGGCGACCAAAGGTAAAACAAACGGTCTTTATCTTGAGATTGGTGCTCAGCAACCGTTCTATCAAAATAATACAGCACTACTTGAGACTAAGTATGATTGGGATGGAATTTCTATTGAAATTCTTTCTGATCTATGCGATCAGTTTGCTAGAGAGCGTAAGAATTCGATCATTTGTAAAGATGCAACAACGATTGATTATATGAAGTTACTTGATAACTTTAATAAAGGAACTGATTTTGACTATCTCCAATTAGATGTTGAACCATCCAAGACTACTTTTGAGTGCTTGTTAGCAATGCCATTTGAGAAGTATAGGTTTGCTATCATTACTTATGAACATGATCATTATGTTGACATGACTGGATCTTATCGTGATAAATCTAGGAAGTATCTTAAGTTGATGGGATATGAAATGCTAGTTGCCAATGTATCTCCAAATGATAATAGTCCATTTGAAGATTGGTGGTATCATCCAGATCTTATTGATCCTGAAGTTGTTAATCAAATGAAATCTGTATCAGATGAAACAGTAAATGTTGTTAAATATATGTTTAGAGATTAATATTTTGTATGAAAAAATACCAAATCACTAGAGTTCTTGAAGTATTTGATGGGTCATCATTTGAAGGAATAATTGATTTGGGAATGGGGGTTTATCTTAAGAAAACTATATTTTTATCTGGGATAATCTCCCCCATAAATAATGAAAATGAAAAAGAATACTGGCAGCAAGCAAAAGGTAAATTACAATATTATCTTAGAAATGCTGTAGATTTAAATGTATATATTGATATTGAAGAATATCGTGACGATTATGTTTATGGTATAGTTTATACTAATGAATCCGATGAGTCTTTAAACTGGAACATGTTTTTAAAGGGTTATGTTTGGGACAATGGTATAGTACTTCCCACAGACAATAATAAAAAAAGAGAAACTTATGTTTTGAATACTCCAAAAGAGAGGTTAAAATGAGAGACTTACATCCAATGATTCAAACCCTGTCAGAAAATATTTTGAGAGCATGGGGAGAACACTTTATAGTAAGGGAAGTTGGAATCCCTGAAGACTTTAGAAAAATTGATAGAGCAGATGATGACGATGCTGTTTATATTGAGAACTTTGTTTGGGAGACCCACCACTTTAGAAAGATTCATCTAGAGATTGCACAGATGAAATCTGGATTGGATATCCTACACACAAATATGTATCCGAGGTATGAATATAGTCTTCCAATTTTTGGTGCTGATATTGTAGCATCTTCAAAAAATGTTGGAGCAGCAATTGTAGACATCAGTTCAATTAGAGAAGATAGGTCTCTACCTTCTCAATATGATATTCTCAATGTTGTGGAAGACAAGGAGTTTGAGAAGGATAAAAAGATGCCAGACTGGGGAGATGTATTCTCAGAGCATTGTGTTTTTGTAAGTCCTACTGAAGATGAGTATGATAAGTTTAATTCTATTGCGTTTACCTTCTTAAATTATCATTGTGCTATTGCAAACATTACTGAAGCAACAACTGATGAGGATGAGATTAGAAGAAATTATGAAGGACACAAGTATTATTGTGAGAAGCAAAGACAAAACAATAAAACTAAAGGTGTTCTAAAAAGTATTTTTGGTGAAGAGTTTGCTGATAAATACATTGCAGAAATGTTATTTGATTACCCAGAACTATGACAGAAGAAAATAACATAGAAAATCTAAAGGAAGAACCTAGAACTACTGAGGTTATTCATAGTATTAAGTATGCAGAAGAACCTGTAGAAGAATCGGAACAAGAAGACCACTCTCCAAAATTGGAAGGGATTGATCTTGATGACAATAAAGCAATCGCTGAATTTTACATGGCCAAAAGTGGTCAGATTAATCCAGATGATCTAGAAGTTGAGAAGAAAGAAAGAGAACTTCGTGAAGATATTCGTGAAGTTGTTGAGAATAAAGAAGAGTTGATTGATTATCTTACAAACCTTCATGCTTCTATTGAAGTCATGGAAGAAAGAATTTATGAACTTGAACTTCAAGCAGCCAAACGAGAGAAGCAATCTATAGAATCTATAAGAAGACCACAAGGTCCAGGTGGAAGAGGTTTAAGCCAACTTCCAATAGGATTGTTTTAAATCCATGACCATTGACACCATTTGACATCCGTGCTACTCTAAATAAGTCGTTAGGAATTCTGTTGTAATTCTTAACATTTAAATGTCGTTTAGTACTAAAACATTTTTATGAAATTCAAACAACTGATGCTTGCACCTGTTGCTCTGGGAATGGTTGCTCCTGTTGCTGCGAATGCCGCAGACCTTAACATGGCAGCAGTCAACCAATATGCCTCTGCAGAGCAGGTTACAAGCGTTACTCAATTCTCTGATGTCCAACCAACCGATTGGGCATACTCTGCACTCAGCAACCTTGTAGAGCGTTATGGTTGCGTTGCTGGTTATCCTAACGGCACCTTCCGTGGTGGTCGTGCAATGACTCGCTATGAGGCAGCAGCACTCCTCAATGCTTGTCTTGATCGTGTAACTGAAGTT
>Ga0208161_1001655_pt1 | contig 11784 bp, 31 predicted proteins | sample CB_VirMetaG_3_FD_184538 | JGI IMG/M metagenome (GOLD analysis project Ga0208161, IMG submission 184538) | Freshwater to marine saline gradient viral communities from Chesapeake Bay - CB_1508_1S Viral MetaG (SPAdes) (version 4) | ecosystem: Environmental > Aquatic > Marine > Coastal | place: USA... | reverse complement strand
ACTGATTGCGGTTTTTTAGGTTCGGTTATCCGAACTTCGCAGGCGTTGACTTTCGTGCCTGCATCTGCTACATTATCTACATAATCAATCAAGGAGCCCACAATGGTAGCATTTGCAATGAACGATGACCTCTCTTGGGAAGTGTCTAAGCGGGCCATCTGCGTTATTGGTGCTGATGGTAACTTCCAGCCTGTAGAGGGTAAGTTGGCCACTGTGCGTGAGGATAACGACAAAGTGCTCGGCATCGTTGGAGACGATTACGAGGTGGTTGCTAACAGCGACCTGAAGAAACTCATTCAACCCCTTGTTGATGAGCAGGTGCTTTCCATCAGCAATATGGGTTTTCTCAATGGTGGTAAAAAGGTTTTCGTGCAAGCTGAAATCGCCAAAGATTATCAGGTGGTTGGTGAGGATTATCGCGGGATGATTACCTTGCTTAACTCTCACGATGGCACTACAACTGTGAGCCTTGGCTCTACGATGGTGCGTGTTATTTGCTCCAACACATTCACTACCGTGATGAAAAAGCTCACGGAGAAGTATCGTCACTCTGAGGGAGTTACAGAGCGTCTCCTGAGCACAACTGCCATCGTTGATTATGTTGATGGTGCGATGAGAAAGTATAGTGAATATGCTGAAACTTTGGTTTCTGCACCTTGCTCTGCTGCACAGTTCAAGCAAGCTGTAGAGGCTATTTACGGGAAGGAAACTAAGGACATGCGCCAGAGTTTTGTGGATCAACTCAATAACTTGTTCTACAACGGTAAGGGTAACGAAGGCAAGAGTTTTTACGATGCGTTCAATGCAGTAACTGAGCACGCTGCTCATTACTCTCGGAAGACGAAAGATGCTCGGATGAACTATGCTCAGTTTGGTGCAGGTGCTAACACCAACCGTCGCGCAATGGCTGTGCTAACCGAAATGGCTACGGTTTGAGTTTATTAACTATGGATTACATTAAAGCAACAGAGATGGGTCTTTTTGAGAGAGAAGCAGAGACAATGTTCTACTTGGGTAGGCCTTCCAAGCCTTCTAATCGTCAGAGGAACTTTGCAGAATTGAAGAGGCTTATGAGGAGTTCGGTATAACTTGAGGGAGGGTGCGGGAAACCGCACCTTTGGCCCCTTGCCAAAGGGGCTTTTTTGTGCCATACTATGAGCATACCAATCAGGGAGCAACCAATGAAGCGGACTTATTTTGTGGGGGACCTCTGCTACGTTCTCAACGACAGCGAGTGGAACACTGTTTGTTATCTGGATTCGTTTCATCGTGGTCTGGGTGATGATTTTGACCCGCAAGGTTTTCTTGAGCCTGAAAACACCAGCCTTGAGGATGATTTTGCTGGGAGGCCTTTTTATCTACTGAAGACTGCTTTTGGCGATGGTTGGTATGAGGGGTCTGATGGTAAGAATTATGCTGTAGATAGTGGTACTATCGGTGCCATCGCTGTTGATGACATTGTTGAAAAGAAAAAACTTGCTGATGCTGTAGAGCGTGGACTCGGGCATTTGCATGAGTTTGAAGATGAGGATATGTACGCTGTGGGTTATGACAGCCAAGACGACAATGTGTTGTACTTCGCAGGTGGCGAGCTTGAGATTGTGACCTGATTGTTATTTTATTTACTTTACACACAGCTGAACTTACCATGACTACTCAAACCCTCAAAATTAAATACTACCATGACCCTGCACATGGTTGGATTGCCGTAAAGCGTGGCCTCCTTGTTGAGAGCGGACTTGAAAAAGAAATCTCCTCATTCAGCTATCAGAAAGGGCAGACTGTTTATCTTGAGGAAGATAGCGATGCCTACAAGTTTGTGAAGGTTATGGAAGGGAAAGGTTACACCTTCGACATAGAGCACCGTTACACCGAAAAGAGTTCTCCCATTCGCAGTTACGCCAACTACTTTACAGTTTAGGCAAGGGGCGGTTTTCCACACTTGCGGTTTTGCCCAAACTGCGTCATACTACAAGCATCAACAAACAACGAATTTCCATGAGCGTCACCCTAACAGTCAACTACAAAGAAATCTTCAAGGCTGAAACTGTTGAGTTCATTGATGAACTTCTGGAAGATAACTACGATCTAAACTCCATTCTGGAGTTTGTAGATGAGCACTCCGAAGATGATCTCCTGACTTACTATGTTGATTATGTGGATCAAGGAGAGAAATGCGGATTTGAGGTAGTTGATGCCTTCGTTGAGGAAAATGGCCTCTGTGATGTTGAGCATTGTGAGGATGCCTACGTTGGCACTTATGCGAGCGGCGCAGATTTTGCCGAGGAATATAGCAACGATTGCGGTGATCACATTCCTGACCACATTGTGGTAGATTGGGATGCAACTTGGGAGCGTTCCCTGAGTTATGATTTTGATGCCGTAGAGAAAGGTTATCGCAATTGCTATGTGTTTCGGAGGTATTACTGATTTGAGCATTTGGTAAGCCGAACTGCTGGCCCCTTTACAAGGGGCTTTTTTCATGCTATGATTATTCCATAATCAAACACAGTTGCAATGAACGATTTCTTTGTTGGCTCGGTGCTTTCGTGAGTGTAGCGCATGGCGCTTTACTTTCGGAGTCTGAGTGTAAAATAGATGTAAAGCGTTGAGAATTATGGCACGTTCATTTCTACATTGTGCATGGACTCCTGAGGTGGAGGCTTCTTGGAGGCGTGACATTGGTGGAATTTGGCAAACCCTTGAGGAGGAATCCCGTCAAGAGAGTAAACAACCAACCGACCAACTGATGAAGTTGGTTAGTCGGTCGGTCGGTCCTTTTTCTTCGAAAGGTTGATACAAAGTGGCTGCAAGTCTTTGGGATAAATTAGAGACACACAAACGCCATACTGAGCGACTGTGCAAAACCCTTGGTGTGACTGATGTTTACAAGGCTCTTCGTGTGGTTGAGAAACTCTTGAAAGAGATTTCAGAGCTGAAAGGGTACATTGAAGAGATTTGTACTATCACGCGGACCGATAATATAGGAAATGCGATCAAGCGGATAAAGAGTGGATCAGTTGGTCCTTCGGTCCTTTCAAACTTGCCCGATGAGTTGTTGCGTATTCCGAAACTGTGGTTAGAAGGTAGGGCGGAAACTCGCAAGGTGAAGGGTGTGCTCAAGATGACATTCTTTCACGCAGAGAGACAACATCGCCGCTTGATTCCCTATCTGCAGGATGTATGGAATGTAGCTTCCAAGTATGACATAGAAATGGCGGAAGCGTTGAAAGAGCAAATCTTGGCAAGATTTGAGGACTCGTCAGCAGATGACATGCTGCGCTTTTGCTATGCCTTCCTCAACGATTACGACCTTGAAGAGGATGAAGAGGAGCAAGAGGGTGCAACTAAAGACCCCACACTTTCGGAGCTGCAGCAGATACTGAACACCGTGAAGTTTGACTATGGGGTTGTCTCAAAAGAGGAGGTTACAGAGGAGGGCGAGCGCCTATAATAAGGGCACACACACACAGACACAATGGCCAAGAGTTTTGGGGACTACAGGAAAAAACGAGAGGTAGAAAGTCAGGGCTCAGAGTATATCCAGAATTACTGGAAGTACACGAAGATTGATGTAGAGACCCTCGTCAAAAAGATGGATGTGGATCATCCTACAAAGTGGGAATTGCTCGATGAGGTTGTTCTTCAGTTGACCAACATTCAGCAGATGCGTGAGCACTACAAACAAAAAGCAGAGGAGGCCCTAAACGAGAAAAAGAGCGAAAACTAAGCCAAAACCCCGCCTATTTTATCACCCCCACTCTAAATCACCCCACCACCAGTTCGTGTTATCCATAGGGTTATCCCCAGTTATAGCCAACTTATCCACAGTTTATTATAGTTTTCCACAGTTTTTCCGCAGGGCAATCAACAATTCGGCAACCCGTACTTTACACACTGCGGTAAAATGCTATTATAGCAACATGACACGTAACACAATGGCAGACACACAGGGCGCCCTTTATTATGTGGGGGACATCGGCTACGCCATGACACCAGCTGAATGGAACGACGCACTGGAGTTATACTGGGCCGACCCTTATTTGCCGTTTTATGAATTTTCGGACGGGCGCCAGTTTACATTATCGGAGACACCCTACGGTGACAGCGGAGCAGTAGACCAAGAGGGCTTCGGTTATGCTACCGACAGTGGCCTTATTGGCATTATGCGGGCTAACCAGATCGACAAGGAGCAGATGCCTACTGTGGAGGCGATGCTGAAACAAAAAGGCGTGCAATTTCTGCGGATTGATGCACCCACCGTGCAGGCAGTTATTGAGAGCGGGTTATCGCCACTGGGTGAGGTTATCTACAGCGACGAGGACTTCGTTATTATAGACGACATTATTTGATTGCCGCCGTTGCCGTTATTATTATTATAGCGGGCTTTTACTTATGGTAAAGTGAGACTTATACGGTTATGCGCATAGAGGCATGGTGGGCGGAGGGTGGAGTAGTACGGGTGTACTGGCGGCCGGGGCAAGTGTGAACCAATGTTACAACTGGCCCAGAGGGCTTGACTTTTGGCTTGAGGTGTGCGAGATTAGGTGCATGAAGAAAGCAACCATCACCCGCAACCAGCGACGCCTCCTCGATGGCCTCTGTGATCGCTGGACATTTGAGCAGCAAATAGAGCTCACGCAGGAAATTTGGCCAGCAAACCATCGCTACATTCGTAGATCTTTGAGCCGTTTGCAGAACTTGGGCCTTATTGAGTGGGTGCCTGAGCATCAGACATCTTACGGCGCTCGTTGGTGGGTTCCCGAGAAAGGTGTGCGGTTTCTGTTAGAGAACTGATAGTACGGGCGTACTGCCCGCCCGGGTTGCCCTGTGCCAATCGGACAACCTGCACAAGCCCCTTGACTTTGGCTGCGATCCATGCCATGATACATACATCGACCAAAGGAAACCAAATGAGCATCCCTTTCTACAAGCTTATCATTCTCGGTCAAGGTGAGTACGAGTTTTTCACTGATAGCAAAATCTGTGTGTCTTTAGAGAGCGCTTATCGCACAGGCAACCAGATTGCAGGAGCAGATAACATCTATGGTTATGTTATCGTTGAAATTCAGGACGACACATGGCGTGTTATCTCCGAGAGCGTTTATGGTTGTGATTATACTGTTTATGAGAACAATGGCGTTATCAGTGTAAAAGAGGGCGCAGACAAGTTGGTTATGGTGTGAGTGAGGGGGGGTAGTACAAGCGTACTACCGGCCAGGGTGGTGGTACAGGTGTACTATTGCCCCGGTCCTGCGGCCAGTTGGGGGACTGGCACAAAACCCTTGACTTTGGCCGCGATCTGTGCAATACTGTAAGGACAGTCAAGGAAGACGCAATGGCTCTCACTCAAACCCAACTCACCCAACTCATTGAAACTTACGCAGAGCGTATTGTTGATGACATGGACACAAAAACGCTGATGTGTTTTGTGTTTGACGCTATCGTGGAAAACCTCTCTATGCAAAGTGAGGAGGAAGTTATCTCAGAGATCGCATCTATGTATGACGACGAGACCGCAGACGAACTGATCGCAAGCGTCAACTGAGAGGAGAGATTACAATGAGCAACCAACTCTTTTGGGTAGCACAAACTAATCCCGACGGCACTAATGAAGTGCTATGGCAGTGCACAAGTTATGACCAAGCACAAGACGAAGTTGATCGTATCAACAGCAATCTTGCTGCCTACGGTATCCCAAGCAGCGTGAGCTGCGCTTATGTTATCGACTGAAGTTACGCAAAAAGTTTCAAACATTTCTCGCATTATGCAATTCAAAGTTACCGCAATCGAGTTTGACTACGACCAAGAAGACGAGATGGACGCCTATGATAAAGACCGCCTTGCGTGCGAAGTAATGATGGACACTTGGGAGGCAGAAGATGATGATGACCTTGTAGAAGAAATCACTGCTGCTACAGGTTGGTGCATCAATAGCATCGAGTTTGTAAACATCGTATCCTGAACACAATGACATTCTCCGTTATCCTCGAGCACAAGCAAACGCAAAAGCTCAAGTTTATCACCGTGGAAGATTGCATCGACATGGATGATTGCATCGATCACATTATGACCCATGAACCTGACTTTCAAATAGAGCAGATTAAGCGGGTGTGAGCATAGTGGTAGGTAGTACAGGTGTACTACCGCCCCGGGCGAGGGGACGGTTGGGGAACTGTCACAGCACCGCTTGCAAAACACACCCATCCATGCCATGATGTATACATCAACCAAAGGACACCAATGCCTACCGCAACCTACCAACGCAATGCTCTCGATATTTCCTACAATGGTTGGGAGAATTGGACTACTTGGAACATTGCACTGTGGATAAATAACGACGAAAGTCTCTACACTCTCGCTATGGAGTGCGGTGATTACGAAACTCTCGTGGACCGTCTCTATAACGACTATGGTGTAACCGAAACAAAAGACGGCGCTCGTTTTGATAGCGACGAAGTCAACATCATCCAGCTCAATAGCGATGTGTTCGACATCTGATTAGCAAAAAAGTTTCAAACATTTCTCTCGCATTCTTATCATGGCAATCTGGAATCAAGCAACTGATCTCGCAACCAAGCAAACCATTTGGGTTAGCACTAACGTCGTGGCAGGTCGGCCACAATTAAATAGCCACAGCAGCGAATGTTATGCTCGCGATGGTATTGATGGTTTCCCTGCTAACGAACTCGCAGGATTGCACACTGATTATGTAGGCAATGATTGGCAGAGTAAGATTGTAGAATTTCAAGAAAAGTGGGGGATTGTAGACTGAAATAGAGCGGGTAGTACAGGTGTACTACCGCCCTGGGCCGCTGTGACAATCGGCAAGGTGGCACAAAGGGCTTGACTTTGGCGGCGATCCATGTAATGATACAAGGACAGTCAAGGAAGAACACATGGCAAACCCCACCTACACCTTCGAAGGTGTCTTCAGCAACCTCGAGGTTGAGTATGAGCCCAAGGACTATCTTGGTGCGCTCGATCACTTCCACCTCGCAGAATGCGCTCGCAAGCGTATGACTGAGAACTGCGGTGATATGCTGCGCTGGCGTGGAGAGCGCCGTTCGTTCTACACTGCGCTGCAGATGATGGAGGTCGATGAGGTTGGCTTCATGGACTGATTACCGCAAAACATTTCAAACATTTCTCGCATGACTGACTACCAACATCAACTCAGCGTAATGATTGCGGAGGCTCTTGAGAAGCTCCAACCTCTCGATCCCGTTCTCTATGGTGAGTGGTATAGTAAACTATATCCTCCCCACGGAAATCTTAACCGCTGGACAATAAGCACTCTCCACATCCTCGAACAACACTACATCGACCTACAATGCAACTGACCAACATCGAAGCTGATTTCCTCACCCACTGCATCGACGTGTGGTGTAACGAAACCCCTCAAATCGCAGGTCGCCCTGTGATGTTCACCACGCAAGAAGGTGGAGAGGAGAAAGTGTTGCTAACTCACGATGAGATTGAGTCGCTGTTCCTACGCATTCAGGCACGGAAGTAACAATAAGGGAAGGTAGTACAAGCGTACTACCCGCCCGGGTCCGGTAGACAGTCGGTGTAGTGGCACAAGAGGCTTGACTTTTGCCACAGCCTGTGCAATGATAGTAGGACAGTCAAGGAAGACGAGATGAAAACCAACTTCTTCAACAAAAACATCGTGCGTGATCACGACATCATCACCGAGCTGAATAACAGCATGGCTAACACCTATGATTGGTGCTTGGGTATGGCTGAAAGGTACGAAGTGCTCTACGCTGATGCTGACCGTGCATGGTACGCTGATCAGAAGCGAGGCCACATTTGCTACGATGTGTGAGTAACAGCGACAAAACATTTCAAACTTTTTTCTCCCAAACAACAATGACTAACAACCCTTACGTCCAACATCTGATGCAAAAAAGTTACACGGAGGCCGAACTCCGTAAGCCTGTTGCGAGACCCGAAGTGCCCGCAAACATGCGTGACATTTACAAAACCTACGACGAATATCGCGAGGCTCTGCATGACTTTTTGAACGGACTGTGATGCCAATTCTCTACGTCATTCTCGCCCTCTGGGCACTCAAGAAAGGTGCAGATTGGGTGTTAGGTTGACTGGTACGCCTGTACCACCACCCAGGGTGGGTGGACAATTGGCGTAGTGGCACAAACCCCTTGACTTTGGAGGCCATTCGTGCCATGATAGTCTCATCAAGCAAAGGAAAGCAAATGCGAGTCATCGAGCGCAAAATGAACGAAGCTATCACCGCCAGCAAAGAGTGGCGCCTTGATAACACCGAAGTCATCAACGAAGGGAATGTCTCCGTCGTGAAACTTCACGGCAACAAGATTGCCGAAGTAGGTCCTACCTTCATCAAACTGTATGACGGAGGCTATCGCTCCAACACTACGAAGTCGCGTCTGAATGCTATCCTTAGCGTGCACGGATGTAACTTCGACGGTGTATTCCAAAAGAAGGGAGAGTGGTTCTTCCATGATAGCTACCGCTCGATTGATCTGCCTTTTGAGAATGGAATGGAAGTGAGCTGAACTCACACATTCGCAAAAACATTTCAAACATTTTTCTCACAAACACATGCAATTCGCTGCTCTTCTCATCGGCACCATCCTTCTTTGCATCACTATGCCCATTTGGGGTGGTGCTATTGGCGCTCTAATTGGTGCAGGTTTCTATCTGCTTGTGAACCACTTTTGGATTCTTCTTGCTATCGCCGTCGGCTTGTTTGTTATGATGGCAATGGCAGGTTGATATAGGGCAACGTAGTACAAGCGTACTACTGCCCCGGGCGACCCAGCCACTTGGCAAACTGTCACAAGGCTCTTGACTTCGGCCGCCATCCATGCCATGATAGTCTCATGAACAAAGGAAACGAGATGCACGTCTGGTCTGTGATGGGTGGTTGGGATTACGAGGGTTTCGATGGTGATTCCCTGCAACTGTTTGATTGCAAGTCCGCAGCTGAGGCGTATGCCGAAGGCCTCAAAAAGAACTGGAACTACGACTATGTCGAAGTTAAGGTCATGAATGTGCAAATGCACTCCGCAATCGCTGCCTGAGTGACACCCAAGGTAGTATAACCGTACTACTCACCCGGGCGCCCCACCCAGTTGGCGAAGTGGCACAAACCCCTTGACTTTTCCCTCGATCCGTGCCATGATTACATCATGATCAACAACGCAACCGCAATGACCCTCACCCAAGCCGCCGAACTCTATGAGAAAGAGGTCGATGATCTCCCTCAAATTCACTTCGAGCTTGGTGGTGGAGCAGCCCGTAATCGCTCGGGTCTTGTGTATGAAAATCTGATCCGTCGTACCTGCGAAGCACTATCTCTCGAACCAAAGAAGAACGACTATAAGAAGACGGAGGAGGTCGATGGTTCTTGTCTGTCAAACCTTCAAGTCGACTGGCATGTGTATAGAGACGGTGAAATGAGCAAAGCAGTTGAGTCGAAGGCATATCTCGATGCTTGCTACCTGAAAAGAGCGGTCATGGACTTCATCGAGCTTGAGAACTCCCCCGAAGTTCCTGATAACGTGGAGTATGCAATCGTTGCGGGTCAGAATGCCTGCGGCAAAGAAGCTTTGGCTTACTATCCTGCCTTCTTCAACAAAGTAACAGGCAAAAAAGTAAAAATCTTTTTCCTCAACCCTGCACGTAAGCGCAGCAGTGCGCGAGCCATCTATAACGAGAAAGCGCGACAGGACTTTACTCTCGATGCCGAAGTCTACACTGAATTTACTGAATTTCTCACCAAGTGAGTCGAATGCTCTTCAATGCCGATATGTTTGAAGTCTTCCCTACGCTGGAAGATAGCAGCATTGATTTACTCTTGACGGACTTCCCGTATGGTACTCTAAATAAGAGAAATACGTGGGATAATGTCATTGACTATGAAGCTTTTTGGAAAGAAGCGCTGCGCATCTGTAAACCCAATGCCGCCATCATTTCCACAGCCGCACAACCTTTCACAAGCGTCCTAATATCATCTAACTACAAAAACTTTAAGTATACTTTGGTCTGGGAAAAGTCCAAGGCCACGGGATACCTAAACTCAAAAAAGCAGCCTCTGCGGGCTCACGAGGATATCGTAGTTTTCTATAGAAAACAACCCACATACAACCCTCAAATGATACAAGGGAAGCCATACGATAAGGGTAAGGCAGTGAGGGATACAGAAGCCTATGGGGTGCAAACGAAGTCAGTCCATGTAAAGAATGACACGGGTCTGCGATATCCCCGTAGTGTGCTATATTTCACTACTGCAGAAAGTGAAGGTAAGCATCACCCAACGCAGAAACCTGTGGACCTTTTTAGATGGCTAATTCGCACCTACTCCAATGAGGGAGATGTAATCCTCGACCCGTGTATGGGTGGCGGAACGACTGGAATTGCTGCATCCGTGGAGAATAGAAAATTCGTAGGAATTGAGCGTGAAGAGAAATACTATCTCGTGGCCAAAGAAAGAATAGAGAATACCAAGTAGTACAAGCGTACTACCGCCCCGGGCGCTGAGCCAGTTGGCGAAGTGTCACACACCCGCTTGCAAAAGGCCGCCTGCCATGCCATACTATGTGCATACCAAACGAAAGACAAGCATGTTCGCTCTCAACACCCTCGGCTCTGACTGCGCCCGCGAGGTCCGCGTCAACCCCTTCACCGGCACGGCTAAGGTGACCTTCCGCAACGGTTACGGCCCTTACACCTTCCGCAACATCTCGCGCCGTGAGCTGACCAAAGCCGTGCTGCTTGAGGCCGTCGGTGGTGTGCCCTCTGTGGGCCGCTTCATCAACACTCGCTTCTGGGCCTGACGCCTCGCGGTAGTACACACCTACTACCGCCCCGGGCCGTGTGAACCAATGTTACAACTGGCCCAAACCCCTTGACTTTGAGGGCGATCCGTGCAATGATACCATCATGAAGAACGAAATCACCTACGTCTCCCCTCGCAGCGGCCTCACCTATGAGGCAACACTCAACACGAAAGGGTACACTCGCTACGACATCACTCTCGATGGTCGTTGGGTACAATTTGCCCTCACAGAAGATCGCATTGAGAAGAGCGTAGCTCACTACGAAGGTGTAAGCGATGGCTGGTATTGCCTCCCTCGCGACTGATAACTAACGCGAAAACATTTCAAACATTTTTCTCACAAACAAAATGGAAACTCTCGACAAAGACATCCTCAACATGATCGCCGATTTCGATGAAGAAATCATGCGCAATGAGGCCGAAGAAGATAACTTCAACGCCGCAATGAAGCATTGGGAGCTCAATGCTGCTATGGACGATTGGTTCGACGTTTGAGTAGCTCAAGGTAGTACAAGCATACTACCGCGCCCGGGGCATGTGCCAGCTGGCAAAGTGGCATAAGGCGCTTGACTTTTGAGCTCAGGCGTGCCATGATACATACATCAACCAAAGGGAAATCATGAACCTCGCTCCCATCTTCGCTCCTCTCGCTCCCATCGTTGCTGCTGCTGCTTTGACCTTTGGTCCGACAGGTGCACCTGCTGAGGCAACTCCTAAGCACTATGTTGTTGCTCCCGCAGAGCCAATGGTGCTGGTTCCAGGTCTCGAATTCCTCGGATATTCACGCATCTCCACTGTGGAAGCATGTGCTGAATGGGAAGGTATTGAGGACTACTCCAACATCATCACCGATGAAGATTTGCTCAACATGGAAGCTTGCCTGATCGAGCACACTTGATGCGCTAAATATAAAGAATTGGCGGTAGTACAAGCGTACTACTGCCCCGGGCGCTGGG
>Ga0208161_1001654_pt1 | contig 11793 bp, 8 predicted proteins | sample CB_VirMetaG_3_FD_184538 | JGI IMG/M metagenome (GOLD analysis project Ga0208161, IMG submission 184538) | Freshwater to marine saline gradient viral communities from Chesapeake Bay - CB_1508_1S Viral MetaG (SPAdes) (version 4) | ecosystem: Environmental > Aquatic > Marine > Coastal | place: USA... | reverse complement strand
CTGGGAGCCTTCTCTATGGAAACAACATCATATCGGGAGCCGTCGTTCCGAGCAGCAATGCCATCGGACTACACTTCTACCCAATTTGGGAAGCTAATTCACTTGACGAATGGCTCTACAACGGCGGCCCTTTCCAGCTTACCGTCTTCCACTTCCTCATTGGCATCTATGCTTACATGGGACGAGAGTGGGAACTTAGCTATCGATTAGGGATGAGGCCCTGGATCTTTGTCGCATACTCAGCACCTGTCGCCGCAGCTACGGCGGTTTTCCTTGTCTACCCTTTTGGTCAAGGTTCGTTCTCCGATGCTATGCCTCTTGGTATATCGGGTACCTTCAACTATATGCTCGTTTTCCAAGCCGAACATAACATCCTCATGCACCCGTTCCACATGCTCGGTGTCGCTGGGGTATTTGGTGGGTCGCTATTTAGTGCGATGCACGGTTCACTGGTTACGTCCTCGCTTGTGCGTGAAACTACTGAAGAGGTATCTCAGAACTATGGCTACAAGTTTGGTCAAGAAGAAGAGACGTACAACATTGTGGCTGCTCATGGATATTTTGGTCGCCTCATTTTTCAGTACGCTTCTTTTAACAACAGCCGCTCCCTCCACTTTTTCTTGGCTGCTTGGCCTGTTGTTGGTATTTGGTTTGCTGCTCTGGGTGTCAGTACTATGGCATTCAATCTGAATGGGTTCAATTTTAATCAGTCTCTCCTATCTTCTGAGGGGCAGGTAATTAACACTTGGGCTGACATTCTTAACCGAGCTGGTCTTGGTTTTGAAGTGATGCACGAGCGCAATGCTCACAACTTCCCGCTTGACCTTGCAACACATACAGCACCTGTAATTGGCTAATGACTAAAAAGAAATCAGTCAGTCTTAAGATTGGCGAACATAAGTCAAGATCTGGTGGACTGACTGCTGCTGGCCGTCGTAAGTACAATGCCGCTACTGGGTCCAACCTAAAGGCACCACAGCCTGAAGGTGGTCCGCGTAAGCGTTCATTCTGTGCTAGGATGGGTGGCGTCAAAGGTCCAATGAAAGATGAAAAAGGTAGACCTACAAGGAAAGCCCTAGCCCTTCGTAAATGGAAATGCTAAATGGCTAAACCTGGACTCTATGCAAACATCCACGCCAAGCGTATGCGTATCGCTAAGGGTAGTGGTGAGAAGATGAGGAAGCCTGGTACTGCCGGTGCTCCTACTGCTGCTCAATTTAAGAAGGCAGCTAAGACAGCTAAGAAGTAAGCCAAGTACGTTCATCCCTTCGGGGACGGGTACGCCTCGGGCTGGAACGCGCAGAGGCATTGGAGCTTACTACCATGGCTATCAAAGTTACCTACACTTATCGTGGCGTTAAGTACACGAAAACTGTGAACCGCTAGTGCGGCTTGGGGAGGTGCGATCCCTCCCTTCACTATTGACTATTGGCCGGTTACGACCGACACCCTTTAGTCATGACAGTCTGGAGAGACAGACAAAAAAACTTATATTGAATGCACATGTTTATTCGTGTGAATTCCTAAGCGCTTAGGGAGAACGTAAACAACTCTCTCTTTTCTATTGTGGCTAACACTCTTGTTACTTCGGTAGGCTCGATTAATAACACGAGCGCTACCCCTCTTGCTCTTGGTACTGCTTATGATACCAAGTATGCAACTTATCTGAAACTGTTCTCTGGCGAGATGTTCAAGGCGTATGAGTCTTCGACGATCGCTAAGGGCACTGTGCAGAGCCGTACCCTGAAGAATGGTAAGGCTATGCAGTTCATCTTCACTGGCCGTATGGAGGCATCGTATCACGAGCCCGGCACCCCGATCCTAGGTTCAGGGGATCCTCCGGTGGCTGAGAAGACCATCGTCTGTGACGACCTTCTGATCTCCAGCGCCTTCGTCTATGACCTTGATGAGACTCTTGCTCACTACTCCCTGCGGTCGGAGATCGCTAAGAAGATCGGTCATGCCCTCGCTGAGGCTTATGACAAGAAGATCTTCCGTCAGATCGCTAAGGCTGCCCGTGAAGCTCACCCCATCACTGCTGCTCCTGGTCCTGAGCCCGGCGGTAGTGTGATTAACATCGGTGCTGGTAATGAGTATAATGCTCAAGCACTGGTGGATGCCTTCTTTGAGGCTGCTTCTATTCTCGATGAGAAGAACCTGCCCAAGCAAGGCCGTACCGCTGTGCTGTCCCCGCGTCAGTACTACGCTCTGATCTCTCAGGTTGATTCTAACATCCTGAACCGTGACTTTGGTAATAGCCAAGGTAACCTGACCTCTGGTGAGGGTCTCTATGAGATCGCTGGTATCTCCATCAAGCGTTCCAACAACCTGCCTTTCCTGGCTGGTAACGTGGCTGCTGTGAATGGTGAGAACAACGATTACTCTGGTAACTTCACTAACCACTGTGGTCTCATCTACTACAAGGATGCTGCTGGTGTTGTGGAAGCTATGGCTCCCTCCGTGCAGACGACTTCTGGTGATGTGTCTGTGATGTACCAAGGTGACCTGATCGTTGGTCGTCTGGCCATGGGTTGTGGTACTCTGAATCCTGCTGCTGCTATCGAGCTGCAGAACGTCTGATAAAGGAGTTATCTAATTATGGCTAATCCTACTACCGCTGCCGGTAATAACGGTGTGAGTGGTGCTACTACTGGTATCTCCGGTGGTAACACTGCTATCCGCACCTCCGTAGCTAAGACTCGTCAGGGCTTCGGTTCTGCTGTAGCTGCTTCTACGGTTTATTCTGAAACCAAGAACCTGCGTTTTGCGTATCATCCTGTTGAGGCTGATGCACCTGCACGTAGCCGTGCTTGATTTCTAACCTTATGGGGAGTCCTTCGGGGCTCCCTTTTTTATCCCTTTAATAACACTATTGTTATGCCGTTCACCAATAACGCTCAAGCTACTTTACAAGCTGTTAATGAAATTTTATCGTGTATTGGTCAGGCGCCTGTAACCACCATTGAGGCACAGACCATCACTTATGAGGATGGGACAACTGTCGAGGCTGTAATCAACCCGGAAGTTGCAATTGCATACGAGACACTTCTGCAAGTCTCAAGGGAGGTACAAGCTGAAGGTTGGACATTCAACCGAGAATTTGAATACCCTCTCACACCAGATACCAATGGACACCTCTCCATAACTGGTGGTATGCTACAGATGGACCTGAGTGATACACTAGATAACAGTAATTACGATACCGTTATACGTAACGGTCGTCTATATGATAAGATCGCTCATACAGATGTATGGGATACCAGTAAAACATATTCAGTAGATGTGTTATGGTATCAAGAATTCCCAGATCTCCCACAAGTATTCCGCGACTACATCACAGCACGAGCTGCTACCCGATGCGCTATTCGTCTTGTTGGTGATGTAAATCTAACCCAAGCCTTGGCATCCTTTGAAACATGGCGTAGGTCTAATTGCCTTGAGTATGAGTGCAACGAAGGTGACTATACTATGTTTGGATTTAGAAAAGGTAATGGGTTCTATAACAGCTATCAACCATTTAGGGCTCTTTCACGATGACAGCAGTATCTCAACGCATCCCTTTCTACACTGGTGGTGTCTCTCAGCAAGCCGATGAAAAGATGGCTTTGGGTCAGGTAAAGGAAGCTTTGAATTGTTACCCTGATGTTACCTTGGGAATGATCAAACGTCCCGGTGGTAAGTTCACTTCTCTACTTAATGGGCTTACGGCGAGTACTGCAGATAGCCAAGCCTGGTTCAGTATGTTTCGGGATAATGCTGAGAAGTATATCGCTACTATTTCAACTAGTGGGGTTCCTAGAGTTTGGGATTTGTTAACAGGAAACGAAGCTACTATTAATTACCCAGCTGGTAAACAGGCATCCATTAATTCATACCTAACTGCTACTGATTCACGTAACATTAAAACACTTACTATTAATGACTTCACCTATGTTGTTAATAGTGAAAAGACTGTAACAGCTAAAGCTGCACCAACCTTTAACGCTAACAGACAGGCTACTATTATTGTTACTGGTGTAGACCATGATGATACTTATTCAGTAACCATTGGAGCGCAGACATTTACATACTCCACACCATCATCTAACTCTGGTAAGTTAACCTTGACTCAGGTGATGACTGGTATTGATAACGCTATCACCTCTGGGTACAGTACAAAAACTATTATTGACAACACCATTTACCTGACATTTAGTGCTGCCACTAATGTGTTTGGACAAGCAGGACCTACAGGTAAAGATCTGCGTGTCTTCCAAGACTCAGTGAGTTCGCTCTCTTCACTACCTGAGCAAGCAAAACATGATCAGGTGGTGAAGGTCAACAACACTACAGCTAGTCAAGATGATTACTATCTAAAGTTTGTTGCAGATGATGGTGTTCAAGGTAAGGGTTATTGGCAAGAAACAGTATCTCCTTCTGTAAGCACTGGTATCAACGAACAGACAATGCCTATTGTTTTAATTCGTGATTCTATATCCCCACTCACCTTTACTGCTACATTCCTAGATAGCTCGGTAACTATTAACAACCTAGCTCTGCAGTGGGAGCCTAGATTGGTTGGTGATGATGAATCGAACAGTCACCCGACCTTTGTTGATAATACTATTCAAGATATATTTCTGTTCCAGAATAGACTTGGGTTCCTAACAGAGGATAACGTCTCTATGTCCCAAGCTGGTGACTACTATAACTTCTACCATAAATCTGCTACCACCTTAAGTATTGCTGATCCTGTTGATCTAAGTTGTGCTAGCATTAAACCGGCTACACTTCGTTCAGTAACTCCTATCACCCAAGGTCTACTTCTGTTTAGTGATAGTCAGCAATTCCTTATGGAATCGGAGAATGGTCCGTGGACTGCTACTGATGTAACAATCAGGACTATTGCTAACTACGAATGTGATCGTTACCTCAAGCCAATTGATCTAGGCTCTACTGTACTTTATACAAGTAGGAACCAAAGCTGGACACGAGCGTTTGAAATCTTTACACGAGGACAACGGGAAAGCCCCTCGGTGAATGAATCTAGTAAGCTTGTACCTGAGTGGATTCCTAAAACAATTAACCACACAACAGGTAGTGCTCAAAATGGTCTTTGGGTTGGATCTGATAACACCTCTAAGTATGTCTACCTGTTTAGGTTCTTTGAGCAGGGGGATGAACGAGTACTATCGTCTTGGGTTAAATGGCTGCTTCCAGCTAATGTGATTCATACAGATATCCAAAATGATATCCTATACGTCTTAAGTAGTGATACCGCTGGATACTCTATCACCCAACATAACCTAGTTCTATCTCCAACTACTGGTGGCCTTGTTAATAGTTTGGGTAACGCTGTAGATCCTCATCTTGATTTTTGGTGTGAAGTGACTGATGCTACCATTGTTAACCCTGCACCACCTACTGCCCCTACATACGACTCTACTTCTAAGACAACAAAGGTTTATTTACCTACATACTTCGATACCACACAAGATATCAACTTTGTGGTAGGTCTACAGAAGACTGGAAGCCCTGGTACTGCATCTGGTTATACTGGATCAGTAGATGTACAGGTAGATGGAGGTGGTAATTACTTTATTATTCCAGGAGATGCGTCTAATAACTACATCTACGTAGGATACCAATATAACATGGAGCTAACCCTACCTCGTTATTACTATTCGATGGGTGAGCAGGGAGCTGACTTTACTGCAGTAACCACTACGTCTCGTATGGCATTTTATACAGGATTGGGTGGTGATGTTTACTTTAGCATTCAAGATCGCGGTAGACCTACTTGGAGAAGTATTGACGGTGCGAGGGTAGCAGATTTCTATATCGCTGATACCTCACCATTTAGAGATACCTTTGTCTATAAAGTTCCGATTTACCAAAGGCCAGATAACTACACAATGAAAGTTACTTCAAATACTCCATTCCCTGTTAGTCTGGTGGCTATGCAATGGGAAGGGCAATACTCACCTGGATTCTTTAGGAGGACGTAAATATGGCTGGATTTTTAGTACCGTTTCTCGCTTCAGCAGTACCAGCTATTCTTGGCGGCATAGCAGGTCAATCTGAGGCTGATGCTGCTAATGCGGCACAAAGGCGGCAAGATAAGCAGAACATGCTTAACTGGCGATATGGTAAGAAAAGCACAATGCTTGATTATCGTCACGCTAAAGAACAGTGGAGGATGAATCAACGCAACGATGAGACTGTCGCTGCGTGGAGAGATGAAACCAATCTATTGGATTGGAACTATAATCTAAAGATCCAAGACTTTGAATATGCCTCTCAAATGAGGCAATATAACAAGTCAAATCAAATCGCTGATCAACAGCTTACCTTCAATGCTATGGCACAGAAGGTAGCCAATGAAGCTGAATTCCGTAAACTAGAGGATTCAACGAAAGAGATTGCATTCCAAAACCAAGATCTTATCATTAAGGCTGTGCAATCTGAAGGAGCTGCTGCTGTTAAGGGTCAGCAAGGTAGGAGTGCTGAGAAGGCTGGTCAAGCTGAGCTAGCCTCTCTCGGTCGTAACCAAGCTATCCTTGCTGAATCACTCCTCAGTGCTAGGGCTGATACCCAAGCTGCTATACGTAAGATTGCTACTGATAAGTTTGGTGCTGATCTTGCTGCTAATGCTTCACGTATGCTGAAGCCTGAACGTCTACCCACACCACCGAAACCACTTACTACACCACGTACTGAATTCCTCAAGCCGCGTAAACCAACCAAGTATGACTTCGGTCCTAAACCAATTAAAGGTGCTACGGTATCTTCTACTGGATCTTGGCTGGAGGCTGCTGGTGGTGTTCTAGGTGCCGCTGCTGGTGGTATCGGAAAGGTATGGTGATAACACACAACAATAATTAAAAAATGGATCAAGTTAATTACAGAGGGTACGCCCGTAGTGTAGGTTTTGATCCTGTTAAGGCTCCTTCGGAAGGGTTGCGTCAAATGGCAGCCCGTGACGACCGTATCATACGTGGTATGGATAAGAACCGTCAGGAGATCAAACAGGTAAGGGACCAATATGGTTCAGCTTTAGAACGTAAGCTTGATAACGAGCAACGAGATCGTGATCAGAATTATCGTTGGAAACAACAACTAAGGGAGACAAGGTTCAAGGCTCAAGAAGCTAACGCTAAGATTCGCATTCAAAATGAAGTAGTACGTGGTCAGAATGCTGTATCTGCCTTAGAAAGTCTCTCTAAGTTTAGCGCCACGATTGCTGAAACTGTAACTGAGATTAAGAAGCGTCAGGATGAGGACGAATACAATAATGAGCTTATCTCTTTCATGGAAAGGGGTGGGCTGTCCTCTGAAGAGCAAACTAGTCTAGATAACAGGACAGCTCTTTTAAAGCAAGCTGGTGACACTAGCGACGAGATTGCTGGTGGTCTACAGGATCGTGGTGTAGACCCTGGTGTTGTTATTAAATTACTCACGGGTAATAAAAATAGAGATGTGGCTCGTGTACGAGTCCAATCTGAGATAGCTACTGCTGAGTTCCCAGCATACCTACAAGATCAATATGAGCAACGGGGATTGCATACAGCAGCTGAAAGAGCAGCCGCTGCGCCTGAACTGCTAAAGGAGTTTCTAAAAAAGAATCAACTCTTTGGTCTTAGGTATGACTTCTTGGGGGAGTACCTACTTAAAATGAGAGGTACTATCAACTCACAAGTTGAAGCAGCACGTAGGTCTGATGTAGCTAACAAATCCTCTATGATGAGGGATGATGCTACCAGTGAACTCATCCGCACAAAAAGTGGTGAGTCACTAACTGCAGCATTTAACACTATCTCCCGTACCTACGATTCTGACGGCAGGACTCCGATGGGTAGGGCTGCTGCTAAGAATGAGCTTTACAAGCTTCTTAGTGACACCACCCTATTCTCTAACGCTGATGTAGATCGTATCCTTAGTGAAGCACAAACTGATCAAGGTAGTTGGAAAGATAGGTTCCCTCGTGATTACGACAACCTTATCTCCCAGCGTCAAGCTGATACAGAACGTGAGTATCAAGCTAAGGATGCTGAAGAGCGTCGTGCTGGTAAGGAAGCAGAGAAGCAGCTCCTTCAATGGGTAAAGGATGAATGGGATGGTAGTGAAGAGACTCTTCAATCTATCATTCAAAAAGCTAAAGAAGAAGGTATTCCAACCGAACGTCTTCAAAGCTACCTTGCTGCTACTAATGAACAACAGAATGAAGACTTTTGGGATAATACATTCACAGAAGCTTATGAAAGTGGTACATTAGATGTAGAAGACGTGGATGCTCCTGGTATCCCATTTGAAGTACGGCGTAAGTGGAAACCACTTGCTAAGGAACTATCGGATGCCCGTAATGACTCTGGTATCACTAAAAAGGAGATTGAGGAAGAATTTAAGGGAGCACTTAAGTTTAACTTGATTGGTGATAGTACTGACCGTACACCACACGTCAGTCACATCCAAGCTACTAGTTTTGCTCTTAAAGAGTATTACAGACGTTTAAAATCATATTCTAAGAGCGGCACTATGTCCCCTCCTGAGGCTGCTCAGAAGGCACGCATTGATGTGTTGAATATGATCAATAATAAGACTGGTCCCTTCACTCTTACCACTTCTGCTGATGCTAAAGGTACTCAAGCATTCTATAATAAGTTCACCCCAGGTAATCATGCTGGTGCTCCTACTGGGCTAAGGGCTATCAATGCTGAAGCTGCTGCTGCTGAATTTGGTAAGGATCCTAGTGTGATGAATCGGGCTAACCTTGTTAGTACTGGTGTCATTGCTAGAATTGCTCAACAGCTGGAAGCAGGTATGGGAGTACCAATCCCTCCTGTGTTCCACGAATACGCTAAAGCCAGTAAAGGTAAATATACTGCTGAGGATATTGTCAATGCTCAACTTAAGAAGCATGGCTTTACTCAACAGATTCAACCGGGTGCTGTACAAGCAGTTAAGCAGTCTATTAATGATCCCCGACTTCAACGTATCTTTGAGAACAATCGTCTAACTCAAGATAACCTCAACACTGCTATTATTGGTAGCGGTAATGCTCCTGCTACTGTACGAGTTGGTACATCTGGTTTCCAAGATGTTATTGCACTTGGCCAAGCTTCTGGATTCCAATTCCCACAAGTAATGGCTGGTATGTGGGCACTTGAAAGTGGATGGGGTAAATACCACTCTGGTAAGAATAATGTGTTTAACATTAAAGATTACAGTGGTGGTGGCACATTGATGAATGGTAGTCGTTGGCGTGATTACGGCTCTGTGTTGGAATCAGCTCAGGACTTCACTGAACTAATGAAGGATAAGCGTTATGCTCCTGGTCTAGCTAAGGCACGTACTCCACGGGAAGCAGTACAAGCTATTGCAGCTGCTGGTTATGCTGGTGGTGAGTCTGACTATGTAGACAAGGTTATTCGTGTTATGAAAGGTCAAGGTGTTAACGTCGATCAACCTTTCTCTGCCTCTAGTTCACCTACCCGTAACCAAGGTCACATGACACCTACTCTTGCATACATCACTGGTGATATCGGACCTACATCTACTGGTGAACACTTGGATGTGAAGCAAGTTGGTGGTGGTCGTTTTGCTGAGAATGCTCTAGACAATTTTGTAGAGATTGCAGATCCTGAGTTTGGGCGTATTTCTCTTGGTGATCTTAAGAAAAAGCTACCCGGTAGAGGTGATAGTTTTGATCAGCACGTAGCACGTGGTTCACATGGTATCGACTATCCTACAGCTAAGGGAAGTAAATTATTTATTAAGAACGGAGCACGAGTTGTGTCCCGTACAGCAACTGTTCATGGTGACAAAGTTGTTATTCAATTGCCTGATGGCAGGCGTTTCAGTTTCTTACATGGTAAAGCTACATGACACAAACACCCTTTTATACTGATGAAGAGCTGGAAGCCTATGAACAACAGGTAACACCAGCTGAGGCTAGTACTCAAACTCCTGAGACTATATTTCGGGAGAAAACACCAGAGGAGAATAAAGCCGCTGGTAATGTACAACCTGTTAAAGGTCCTGAAGCACAAGCTACTGCACAACCTAAACCTCAAGATCCTACTAAATATAAACAGGGTTCTGGTTTCATCTACGGTAGTGGTGACCCTGGTGCTACTCTTGGTGAAGATGTAGGAGCCTATGCTACTCGTACTATTGAACGTATGGGTGCTCTCGGTATGGGTCTTATTGACTTCGGTATGGATGGTATTGGTCGTATTCCTGGTGCTCAAGGTATTGATGATGCCTGGGATAAGTACACTAAGTTCAGCAATCCAGCTATTCAAAAGGTAAGAGAAGCTGCTTCTATTGTCCTTCCTTCCATTATTGCAGGACAAGGTGCTGTAGCTGGTGCTAGTAAGTTAGTCGGCTCTGGTGGTCTTGCACGGGGTCTTGCTGCCCTTGGTCTTACTACTACTGCTGATGTTGGCATCAACCTTATTAGTGACCAAGCTGAGCGTGATGAGACCTTAACTACCTTTATCCATAAGACGGCTCCTTGGATTCCTGTTGTTCCTGGTCTGATTAACAAAGATGGTGAATCACCAGAAGTACGTCGTCAACGTAACATTTATGAATCAGGTGCGTTGAATGTTGTAGGTGATCTTCTTGGTTATACTATCGAAGCTGTGAAGGCTGGTAAGCGTGGTATCATGCACTGGTTTGAGCCTAATAATGCTACTGCTAAGGCGTACAAAGCTGAAGAGATTACCAACAATGCTGACCCTGCAACAGCTGTTCGTCTCTCTGAGATTGAGGGAGAGAAGGAAGTTATTCAACAGCAAGCTGCTCAGTTAGGTCAACAAGCGTTGGTAGATCCTATCAATGGTCCCGCTTTGACCATTCAAATGGATGAGGCTATGAGGGCCGCTAAGGCGCTTGAAAACGAGAGTGTAGAGCTTACCACGGAGTACGCCTCTAAGGGCTATTCTAGGCTCACAGAGGACCCTCTGGAGAGCTATGTGGAGCGTATGCAGACTAGCCGTGATGTTCAGATTGATGAGATCGGTAAAGGTCGTTACTTTGATGCACCTGAAGGAGAGGCTGATGCGTTCATTACCCGTAACATGTTCCCCGAAGGTTCTACTGCTACGTTGAGTCAATCTCCTGGTAATGTAGCCCGTAACATGGCTGACACTACTCACATCAAAGAAGTGTCTTATGGTAATGGTAGTCCTGCTCCTATTATGTCTGAGCGTGCTTACTACGACATTGCTAAAGGTAATACTACCACTCGTGATATCATCCTAGATATTGCTGAGAATGCTCGTAAGGCTGGAGACTTTGATGCTATAGTAGATGGGTTCCGTTACACCAAAAAGCACATGTCTGAAGGTGCCTGGAAGATCTACCGCGATATCGTTATTCCTGATGCAAACCTTGAAGACATAAAGCGTGTCTTCATGGATAACCGCGACGTTAAGAACATGCTTGACGGTCGTAAGATTACCTATGTCAATGAGATGCAAGCTGAGGCTATTGCCCTAGCTCTTCGTGATCTTACTGATAAGTACATTGGTCGGTTGTCTGCTGAGACTTCGGCTCGTGCTATGGATACTGTAGCACGGGAAGCTACTGACTTTGCAGAAGGCTACAAGGCATTCCCAGAGACTGCTGATTATGACCGTGTTACTGAAGCTCTTGCTGATCGCATGGGTTTCTTGATGACTGAGTTTGGTCTTAATAAGTTCATTGCTGGTTGGTCTCTTAAGAACCACGATCGGTGGCAGAAGATGGTGCAAAAGGCGCCTGACCCTGCAGCTGCTCTTAAAGGTTACTCTAAAGAGTTGGATGAAG
>Ga0208161_1001653_pt1 | contig 11795 bp, 6 predicted proteins | sample CB_VirMetaG_3_FD_184538 | JGI IMG/M metagenome (GOLD analysis project Ga0208161, IMG submission 184538) | Freshwater to marine saline gradient viral communities from Chesapeake Bay - CB_1508_1S Viral MetaG (SPAdes) (version 4) | ecosystem: Environmental > Aquatic > Marine > Coastal | place: USA... | reverse complement strand
AAGCTGACTCTGCCGTTCAAGCCTACGATGTAACCTGTGTTCAGGTTTTGCTAAAGGAAAGTGGAAATGCGACTAACGAAGAACTTCAGCCTAGCGGAAATGACAAAGAGCGATACAGCCTTACGCCTAGATTTGGACAATATCCCCGGTGAAGAAGAGATTGCCAACCTGACCGCCCTATGCGAAAATGTGCTACAGCCGGTGCGAGACTATTATGGGATGGGCGTCAAAGTTAATTCGGGCTTCCGCCACCCTGATGTGAACGCCAAAGTTGGGGGGTCAAAAACCTCGGATCACTGCAAAGGTATGGCGGCGGATATTGAAATCCCCGGTATTGCTAACGCAGATTTAGCGCAATGGATTGTGGACAACATGAACTTCCGTCAAGTTATCCTCGAATTCTATACCCCCGGTATCCCAGATTCGGGGTGGGTGCACGTCAGCTACAACCCTGCCGACAACAAAAAGCAGGTGCTTACCGCTACCAAAAAAGACGGGAAAACTGTATATTTGCCCGGACTTGTTGCATAAGAGCATGCCATGCCTTTACAGAAACTCTTACTAAAACCCGGTGTCAACCGAGAAAACACCCGCTATACCAGCGAAGGTGGTTGGTACGACTGCGATAAAGTACGTTTCCGTCAGGGCACACCCGAGAAGATTGGTGGTTGGGCGCAGCAATCTAGTAACAGATTTCTTGGGGTATGCCGCGCCTTATTAAACTGGGCTAGCCTTTCTAGCGCAGACCTTATGGGCGTTGGTACCAACCTAAAATATTACGTAGAACGTGGCTCTGCTTTCTTTGATGTAACTCCTATACGTGAAACGACAGCGGCTGGCGATGTAACTTTTGCTGCTGTAAACGGCTCTGCGACTATTACTGTGACGGATACTGCACACGGGGCCATAGCCAATGATTTTGTTACTTTTAGTGGTGCCGTCAGCCTTGGTGGGAATATAACCGCTGATGTCTTAAACCAAGAATATCAGATCGTTAGCGTAGCAGATGCTAACACGTACACAATTACAGCCACAGCCACAGCAAACGCTTCGGATACAGGTAACGGTGGCGCTGCTGTGGTGGGCGCATACCAGCTTAATACTGGCCCTGATCAACAACTACCGCTAAACGGCTGGGGGGCAGCAGCTTGGGGCTTTGAGCCTTGGGGCGAGTCTAGTTCTACGACTTCTTTGCGTCTTTGGAACCATGCCAATTTTGGTGAAGATCTAATTTACGGACCACGCGGTGGTGGCGTTTATTATTTGGATTACAGCGCAGGCTTGTCTAACCGTGGCGTAGCTTTAGCGGATTTAGCTGGCGCGTCTAATGCGCCTACTGTGCATAACAAATTGCTTGTTTCCGACATATCTCGGTTCGTGATTTGTTTTGGTGTTAACCCTCTGGGATCGAGTATTTTAGATCCTATGCTTATTCGGTGGTCTGACCAAGAAAATGCTGCCAACTGGACGCCTTCGGCAACAAACCAAGCCGGGGATTTAAGGTTGTCGTCGGGCAGCGAGATTGTTACAGCTGTTCAGCAACGCCAAGAAGTGTTGGTATGGACTAATGATGCCCTGTATTCGTTACAGTATTTAGGGCCGCCCTATGTCTGGGGCGCGCAGTCTCTTGGTGAGAACATTTCTATTATTGGCCCGAATGCCGTAGCCAGTGCGGCAAACGTAACTTACTGGATGGGGCATGGTAAGTTCTACCGTTATGATGGTCGCGTTCAGACCATGCGCTGCGATTTGCGCCAGTTTATTTTCCAAAACGCTGATGATGGCCTGACAATAGACTTGACGCAGAATGAGCAGGTTTATGCCAGCACTGTAGAGGCGTTTAACGAAGTCTGGTGGTTCTATTGCTCTAAGGCTAGGCCGACGGGTTCTTCGCCTGACCGGTATGTGGTATACAACTACGCCGAGGATATTTGGTATTACGGCAGCATGGAGCGCACGGCTTGGTTTGATAGTAGGTTACGTGACCGCCCAATCGCTACATACGCTAACCGTCTTGTTGAGCACGAATTTGGGGTGGATGACGTCGCTACTGGCACACCCACGGCTATAAATGCTTACATAGCGTCTACTGAGATAGACATAGGTGATGGGCATAACTTTGCTTTTATTTATCGTGTTTTGCCGGATGTAACTTTCCGTGGATCTACCACTGTTTCTCCAACTGCAGTGATGACATTGCAGCCTATGCAGAACTCTGGCTCTGGGTATAACAACCCAGCTTCTGTAGCCGGTAGCGCCTCTGCATCTATAACGCGTACCGCCACGGTGCCAATTGAACAATTTACGGGACAGGTATATACCCGTGTCAGAGGCCGTCAGATATCTATCAAAATGGAGTCTACGGAATTAGGAACCACGTGGCAGCTTGGTGCACCACGTATTGATATTAAACCTGATGGACGGCGGTAATGGCAAACGTTATTACCTCAGAACAAATACTTGCAAGGGCTGTTGCACCGCGTTTGCCGTCGGCTCCCAACGAGTACGACCGTCTGTTTCTAGAGCAGCATAATAATATACTGCGCCTGTATTTCAACCAGCTAGATAATATTCTGGGGCAGTTGCAGTGGAATAAGCCAATCGCCTATCTGGATTTTGATACAACTGTTACGCCTGCTGTCCATCAAACAGGCCGACTCGATTGGGACTCAGATGACGCAACGCTTGAACTCGACATGGAGTACGGAGTTGTCCAACAGATCGGGCAAGAGACCTACGCCCGCGTAAGTAACAATACTGGTTCTACCATTCCCAACGGCACGGTTGTCGGCTTTGCTGGAGCAACAGATGCCTCCCTAAGAGTAACGCCCTACCTTGCAGACGGCGCATCGCCTACGATATATATTTTGGGCGTGATGACCCACGACCTGCCTGACTCTGGGTTAAAAGGCTACTGCACGGTATTTGGCTTTGTGCGGGATTTAGACACTACCGGCACGCCATACGGTGAGACTTGGGTACAGGGGGATGTTCTCTATGCCTCACCCTCCACTGCTGGCGGTTTTACTAAGGTCAAGCCCACTGCTCCGGACAACGTCATCATCATGGCGGCTGTTACGGCTGTTAGCGCTACAGAAGGGGTCATTTTTGTCCGTCCTACTATTCTCCAGCAGACGTATTACGGCACGTTTAATCTGACTACCGATTACAGCCCACCACTTGCTGATACGGCCTACCCCGTTGTGTTTAACAATACTCAGTCTGCTAACGGCGTGGCGTTGGGTACTCCTGCTTCTAGGGTCGTTGTGGTCGAGTCAGGGTTTTACAACATATCAGCAACGCTTCAGTACACCAGCTCAAACGCGTCATCAAAGAACGTCTACAGTTGGATTCGCAAGAACGGTGTAGATATAGTGCAATCATCTCGTATTTTGAGCCTTAGCGGAAGCGGCGTGTATAGCCCCGTGCTGATTTCAGAATCGGTGTCGCTGGCGGCAAACGACTATATCGAGATTGTGATGGCTTCAACAGATACAGCCGTGTCTTTGATCGCGGCCCCCGCTACTGCGTTTGCCCCCGGTTCTCCCGCCGTCAGCTTGGTGGTTGAGCAGATACAGCAATAACTTCCCATTTGTACTTTGACACACTAAAATAAAAGCACTATGAGCACTATGAACTTGAGCTTACACCCCATCGCCGAAGCCGTCCGGTCCCAAGGCCGGAACGGTGATTCCATGCTCGTTCACATGACCCCCGGCGAGGTCGCTGCACTCCAACGCATGGCCGAAGCAAACGGTGGTACGTTGACGATTAACCCTGAGACTGGACAGCCCGAAGCGTTTTTCCTAGCCGCTTTGCTACCAGCCCTTGCTGGCGCTGCGATGCCGGGTATTGCCGCCGCTACTGGAATTGCTGCTCTAGCTAACCCCCTTACTTCTAGTCTTTTAATTGGCGGTTTGACGGGTGCGCTGACTGGAGATATGAGGCAAGGTCTAATGGCTGGCCTTGGTGCTTATGGTGGCTTTGGTCTTGGCGAGTCTTTGATGGGTGCAGGGGCTCCCGCCGCCGCCGCTCAAACCGCTCAAACCGCTGCCGCTCAAACCGCTCAGGCCGCTCAGGCCGCTCAAAACGCCGCCGCTCAAAACGCCGCCGCTCAGGCCGCTAAAACCGCTGCCACTCCGGGTGTTACTCAAGCCATTTCCGGCCCCGTTAGCGCTTCCGCTGCAACGCCAATACTTCCATTTGGCTCAGAAAATGTAGCCGCAGCTCAACAATTAGGTATAAATGCTATGCCTAACGTTTACGGGGCAGCTCCTGCCGCTGCTCCCCAAGTCGCATCTATTCAACCCGTTCCTTCATCCGCACCTATTCAACCTGTTCCCGTTATGACTCCAAATATCCCTAGTGCGCCGGGTTTTGGTCCAAACCCTGTTGCTGCCGCTGTCCAAACACCTCCCAGTATGATGGAGGCTATCCGTAGTGGTTCAGGCACCGTTTCTGGCAGCGATGTTTTGAATCAAATGAGTCAGGGAGCTAAAAATATATACGACACCAAAGGCGGTATTGGAAACTTCGCTAAGGAGAATTTCTCGAATATAAGTATGGCTGCAGCCCCTATGATGGTTGAGCAAGAATCCGACATACCTAGAGATAACTTACAGTATTACTACCCAGAATTTAGACGTTTACCCGGTGGCGGAGTTTACTACGGTAAACGCGCAGAGCGACGTATAGCAAAAGGGGGTAGCATTCCCGGGTATCAATATGGCGGTATTCCTGCCATGACACCTCGTGGGATTGAAAGTTTAGACAGCTCAGCAGGAAAACCGCAGGCTACTGAAGGTCAGCGCAGCATGGCAAGGATGATGCCGACTGCATTAAGTTTGGCTGGCATGAATCCTTTAGCTGCCACGATTGCTGGAGTTGCCAGTACATTGGCTATGGAACGCAATAACCCAGCGTTAGCTGGAAGCGTTACTAACGGTATCCTCCCTGCACTGATGGGTGGGTATCAAAATCCCGCACCGGTGGTTGGTATGAACGATATGCGTGTAGTTACCCCCGGTGGTCCCGGGCAAGCGCCTGTAGTGGTGACAAGTGATTCTTCAACCGGCGGATTTGCACCTTCGAACCAAGGCGATACATCGTCTGGCGGTGGGTATGGTACGTTTAACGGTGGCGCTTCTATGGCTGCTGGCGGTATCGCTGCTATGAGTTACAAACGTGGTGGTCTTAAGGAAGACTCGTTTATTATTCCCGCCGACGTGCTCGCAGCTTTGGGTAACGGTAGCAACAATGCCGGATTGATGGCTCTGAACAAAATGCTTGCCAAAGTTGGCGCTCCAAGTGCTGAGAAGATTGACGGCCCCGGAGATGGCATGAGTGACTCCATCCCTACTTCTATTGAAGGTAAACAGCCCGCACGAGTGGCTAAGGATGAGGCTTATGTCCCCACTGAGGCAGTTCGCCGACTAGGTGATGGCGACGTTAAAAAGGGCGCTAAAAAGTTGTATAACTTGATGGCCCGTGTGCGTAAAGCTGCTCACGGAAATGATAAGCAGCAGCGTAGGGTAAACCCTGACAAAGTAGCGCGTGCCTAACTATTAGGGCTAGGGATAACTAAGCATGCAATACGAAGGTAAATTAGAGTGGTTTGGTGGAAACCAAGACGCGCTCAATATGTACCGCATGTTTATTGATTTGTCGCACACTTGGGATGATCTTGTTGACAAAGACAAAGACGTATCAGAAGACGCTATTAATTACGCATTTGCTATTGCATTGGTTTATTTACCGGCTAACCCTTTTTACCAAAAAATACAAAGCCAAATACTACCGATGTGGTTAACAGTAATTAGCTCGTATCAAACTGCAAACAAGTTTGAAAAGGAAAAAGACGAGCATGGATTAGAGATCGCGCATACGCTTAGGTATGCTGCAGGTAGCATAATAGCGTACGCTATTCATGTTTGTGTTGGCCCAGAAGAAGCCAAAAAATATCTGCCCGAAATGTGGAAATCTGTTGTAGTAGAGCGGTTTGATAATTACCGCATGGAGCACACAAATGGTAATGATTGTCAATAAATTTAACGGCTACTCTCCCGACGGCCGACGTCTTTACTACATAGGTGGCGGGGGTGGTGGATCGTCAACTCAAGTAGTTGATGTGCCTGAATGGGCTAAGCCTTACGCTAAAGATGTTCTGGCAAGGTCATCAGCAATGACAATGCCGGGAGAAGAAGGGGTTTCTGAAGCGCCAAAATACGGAGGTCAACGTGTTGCCGGGTTACAGCCTCTTGGAGTTTTCGCTAAAGACGCCGCTGCTGGTTTGACTATCGCTCCTCAATTAGGTGCTGCCACTACGATGGCTCAAGGTGCTGGGCAGTATGGGATGGGAGCTGAACAGGCCTATCGTAACCTTTCTGCTGGCGATATTTCTGGCCTCAGAGGCGCAGGCGCACAGCTAGGACAGCAGTTGCAGCCCGGAATTCAATACGGCATGGGTGCTGGGGAAAGGCTTGAGGGAAAACTTGACCCTGCTTTACAGGCTTCGCTAAGAGCTGGCGAAAGATTAGAGGGGATAATTGCTCCCGGCGTCCAAGCCGCTATGGGTGCTGGACAACGATTTGAGGGCAGAATAGATCCGGCTTTACAAGCCGCCTTGGGCGCTGGCACTGCCTACGGTCAAATGGCTACTGACCCCGGCTCTATGCAAGCGTACATGTCCCCGTACATGCAAAACGTGGTGGACATCGAGAAGCGCGAAGCGCAGCGCCAAGCCGATATTGCTGCAACGGGTCGAGGCGCTCAGGCTGTTCGTGCCGGGGCTTTTGGTGGTTCACGTCAAGCTATTTTAGAAGCCGAGGCACAACGTAACTTACAACAGCAACTGGGTGATATTCAATCCCGTGGTCTACAGTCGGCGTTTGAGAGGGCACAACAAGCTCAGCAATTCGGCGCTGATGTGGGTCTTCGTGGTATCGGTCAGGGTTTACAAGCACAACAGGCTGCTGCTCAACTAGGATTAAGCGGTATTGGTCAAGGGTTGCAAGCACAGCAAGCTGCTGCCCAACTCGGCTTAAGTGGTCTGGGTCAAGGTCTACAAGCTCAACAAGCTGCGGCTCAATTGGGTCTTAGCGGTGTTGGTCAGAGTATGCAGGCGCAACAAGCTGCTGCTGATTTGGGGTTACGTGGTACTCAAGCCGCTTTGGCGGGTACTCAGTTTGGCTCTACTTTGGGTATGCAGGGTGCTCAATTGGCTAATCAAGCCGCTCAGAATTTAGGGCAACTAGGTGCTACTCAGTTTGGCCAGCAGAAAGACATTATCGGTATTCAAAGCCAGTTGGGTAAAGACGAGCAAGCGCTTGAGCAAGCTCGAATGGACGTTGCATATCAAGACTGGGTAGACGAACAAAAGTATCCGTATCAACAGCTTGGCTTTATGGCCGACATGCTGCGTGGTGTGCCGGTTGGTCAAACAGCTACGACAATTGGACCGGCACCAAGTCCTGTATCCCAAGCGCTTGGTCTTGCGGGTACGGCGTATTACGGCTCTAAGGCTTTTGGTGTTCCCGGTAGGGCAGAAGGTGGTTTGGTTCCCGGTTACGCTAGCGGTGGTATTTCTAGTTTGAACCCTATTCAACGTGACGTAGCACTTAGCAAGCCCGGCATGGATAGTCCACAACTGCAGGGCCTTATGGGCCTCGCTGATATTTCTCAGATTGCCAAACTCCAAGTAGAAGAGAAGCTGCAACAAAACGCAAAACTGCGTAGAGCCGCTGAAATGGCGCAAGCAGCTCAACAGCCCCAGCCACAAACCTCTGTGGCGCAAGAAGCTCTTATGGAGATGGGCCTCGGTGGTTTAGACGTGCCAGAAGATATGGTCTCCGCTGCAGGTGGTGGGATTATTGGGTACGCAGAAGGCACCGATGAGGAAGGTGTTCAGACTGGAAGTCCGTTTAGAAGGGCTGTAGAGGGGTTTGGGGATACCCAACTTGGTAAAGGTCTAAAGACCGCCGGGCTAATGCCTAACGTAGACGAAGAGTCCAAGATATTAGCGCTACGTACAGCACTTGTGCAAAAGTACTTTGAGTCAGCGGGCATACCCGGCGCGTTTGAAAATCAATCTGATGAAGAGCGTCGAAGAGCTACTGAAATTCTAAATAATTTAGACAGTATGTCTATCAAAGAAATGGAACAAGCGTTATACGACGCTACTCCGGCGACGACTGCTTCAGTGGCTCAACAAAGTGCTTCACAAGCTCCCGATGATACAAGACCCGTTTTAGCTTCTGTGCCAGAAAGCGGTACTGTATTGACTGAAGCGCAACGCAAAAACCTACAAAATAGCGAAAACGTCAGGTATAGCACGGTTCCACCTCAGACACCTACGCAAGAAGAAAAGGATGAGGCCGCTTTGATAGCGGCGGAACGAGCTGGTAAAGCACCGGGGACAGACTACGGTCGTCCACAATATACAACGGGCAATGCGCCTACATTCGTTAGCCCAGTAACTCCTAAGAGCTATTTAGCTACGCTAGAAAAGGCTATGGCCCCCGGCATGGCTCAGATAGAGCAAGGATTTGCAGACGAAGAAGCCGCTAATAAAGCACTCATAGACGAAATTAAAAAGGCAGAAACCCAACGTCAAGCGGATGTAACGGCGGCTGGTGAGTACGGCGCGGACCGAGAAAAACGTGCTGAAAAGCGTTTGGAAGAAATAAAGGGACGTAAGGAAGATGCAAAACTAAACTTTATCCGCGATATTAGCGTAGGATTACTTACTTCATCGACTGGCAATTTCCTAACTGACTTGGGCGTAGCTGTTGGTAAGGGCGGTAAAGCATACGACGCTACCGTTGAGCGTATTGATGCTGCTAAAGAGAAGCTGCAAGACTCCATTGATACCATCATGGACCAGCGCCGTGGCGAGAGGATTACCAACGCCAAGTCCAAGAGCGATGCTGCTGCTGCTCTGGCTAAAGCTAAAAACGATTTGGCTAAAACAATCGCCAATAAGAGGACTACGTTTGGTAATATCAGTATGAAAGATGCTCGGTCTGCAGTTGACCAAGCTACGTCTATGGCTATGACTGCTGCTGAGCGGCAACATGCGACTCAGCTAGCACAGTACGCGCAACAGCAAGCCGCTTCGCGAGAAGCTGCAAAACCAGAAGGCCGCGATGCGCTGCAGGCTCGTATTACTACCATGTTGGCTGACCCTAATCCGGCTGTTCGAGCCCAAGGACGTAGGTTGCGAGATGGTCTCAAAGAAGTAACCGACGTGGCTACTTTCAGAACAGCCCCGGGCCAAATTACTCAAAAAGTTAGTTTGGATACTTACCTCAAAAAAGAAGAGGAAGTACGAAAACAAGTAACTGACCCCACCGATAGAGTAATGCAAAAAAGAATAAAGGGCATGACTAACACGGAACTTGAGGCATTTATAAGGAAAACAGCCACTGAAAGAGCTCAAGCGGCTACCGAGGCGTCTCAAGGTGTTGATGTTAGAGCCCCTACAGATGGACAGGGAGGTATGTCCTACGCCGATGTTATGAAGAAATAACAAGGATAAGTAATGCCCTACTCTTTGACTACTCCTAGCGGGCAGGTTATCAACGACATCCCTGATGATGTACCACAGGCAGAGGCTTTGCGTCAGTTGCAAATGCGTCGGCCAGAGTTGTTCTCTAAGCCGACCTCACCGTATTCCATAACTACCCCGAGCGGTCAAGTCATCAACGACATCCCTGCGGATGTGCCCAGAGAGCAGGCGCTTGAAAACCTAAAACGCGCTCAGCCTAATTTGTTTGTAACACAGCCCACTGTTAAACCGGGCGAAGAAGAGCTACCTTCACAGGAACAAGCCGACAATGAGAGCTTCTGGCGTTCTGTAGCAGACGTGCCGCTGCAGTTTCAGCGTGGTGCATTACTTATCGGTAAGGCTGGTGTCGATATGTTCGGCGCTGGCAGTGATGCAGCAAAGGCTCTTCAATCTGCGGATGCTCATTTAGCCGGTCTTTTAAGTGCTCAAGCTAAACGCGATGCGGCTGAAGTCAGTCGTATCATGGAAGACGCGAAAGACAAAGGCATAGCCGATTCAGTTATTGCGGCTCTTGAGGCTCTTACCGTAGCCCCTGTAGATTTGGTATCTCAAGCCCTTGGCACTGCCGTGCCAGCTTTGGCTGCATCCGCGCTTACTATTGCAACAGGTGGCGGCGCTCTAGCTGCCGGACTTACGGCTGGTACAGTAGGTCTTGGTACCGGTATGGGCCTCATCAAAGGCGAGATATACGATGCGGTCAAGGGCGCTCTAGAGGAAAAAGGCGGTCTGTCAGAGAAAGAAATTGAGGCGAAAGCACAAACCGCCCAAGAGTACGCTGGTGAAAACTTAGACTTGATTGCCGCCGGTGGTGGTATTAACGCACTCGCAGAAATTACGGGTCTTGGTAAATCGTTTATTCGCGGCAGAGTAGCTGCACAGATAAAGAAAACAGTAGGCGAAGAAGCAGCAAAAAGAACCGCAAGTGAAGCTGCGCGAGAAGAAATCACAACGATGGCTGCGCGGACAATGCCGGGACAAGCGGCTAGGACTGCCGCTGTTGAGTCTCTCGGCGAAGGCGCACAAGGTGGTTTTGAACAACTAGCCCAAAACATTGCGCTGCAGCGGGAAGGGTTTGATGTACCTACTATGCGAGGCGTAGTAAGTTCTGGCGTTTTGGAAGCTGGAGCAGGCGCTCCTCTCGGTGCTGGTGCTGGTGCCCTTGAGGTTAGACAAGCACGGCAAACTGCCCGTGCAATGGAAGACGCTGACATCTTTGGGGCCGACATGGCCCGCGCAGAAGCTGAGTTCAAAGAGCGTACTAGACTATCTGAATTGGAAAACATTCTTACTGGTAACCCAGTAATCCTCACAGACGAACAAGGTGAACAGCTCTATGACGAAGCCGGTAACCCAATGGTTTCTGAGCGGACTCGTGGTCGGGAGTTAACGGGAGAAGAGCAAACAGAGTATGACGCACTAAAGGCTAAGTTGACGCCAACAGCCCCGGTGCCGACAACGCCGGAAGAGCAGGCCGCTGCCGTTGAAGCTGAAACCGACAGGCTCTTAAAGTTAGGGTACGAGGAAGCGGACGCTAGGGCACAGGCCGAAGCTAATGTCTCTTTCCAAATTGCTGAAGACGAAGAGGTCCGCAAAGACGAAACAGATCGTATCCAAAAGCGTAAGCAGTTCGGCACTATTTACGATGCGTACATAGCAGAAGGTTATTCCGAACAAGAAGCCACACGGTTAGCTGTAGAAGATTTGTACTACGAACTAGACACAGAGACTGCGGGACGTGAAGCAGAACCTGAAACCGCGGGGGAGCCAGCTACACTAGCCACTATAAAACCCGGGCAGCAAGTAACTTTGTACCGTGGGGAAAGTAAAGAAAATGAAGCCAACGGTCAGTGGTGGACTTCTAATCCAGCTAAAGCTGCTAAATACGGCACAGTAACTCAAGTAACGTTGCCTGCTGAAATAATTGGCGCAAACGCTGCGCAAGGAGCTAACGGTGCGGATGAGTTTTTTTTCCCAAACAAAAGACCTCCCGAACTTCTACAAACAAGAGAAACAGCGGATGTACCTCTTACTACCGGTTTAAGCAACACAGAACTTACACGCACTATCGAACGTCGGATGGACGAACTGGATGCGGCTGGTGAAGGTACGCCAGAAGCTGCGATTATCCAAGACGAAATTAGCGCACTGCAAGCAGAACAGCGTCGGCGTGAAGCTGCACGCCCAGTAACAGAGAAAACCAGCAAGGCTCAACGTAGTCTGTTTGAAGACG
>Ga0208161_1001652_pt1 | contig 11796 bp, 7 predicted proteins | sample CB_VirMetaG_3_FD_184538 | JGI IMG/M metagenome (GOLD analysis project Ga0208161, IMG submission 184538) | Freshwater to marine saline gradient viral communities from Chesapeake Bay - CB_1508_1S Viral MetaG (SPAdes) (version 4) | ecosystem: Environmental > Aquatic > Marine > Coastal | place: USA... | reverse complement strand
AAATGGTATGGACTACGACCATACGAAGAAGCGTTTTGTTTCAGTTAAAGCAAACCGTGGCGGGCACGGCAGGGGAACCAAGAAGAACAACACGAAGTAATGGCTAGAATACGGAGCTATGCAAGAGATACCAATATAACGAACCAAGACAGGATCTTAGGTTCTTCATATGAGGGCATACTTAATAACCAGCCTATATACAAAACAAAGAACTACAAGTTAACGGATCTAGCAGCATACTTCAGCCAGAACTTTGACGTTGAAGGTGTCAATTACGATTTAGCAGCGATTAATGCCTACTGGACCAACCTGGCTAATAGTTTAGGCAATGTAAACGAGGAAGGTAGTTTAGCTAATATATCAATTAACTTTGCAAACGATTTGGTAGCCGTTATAAGCACAGTGCCAGATACATTTACAGAATTAGCTTTATCCAATTTAAGTGCCATACCACAGGCTTTTGCGGATTTCTTATTCACCATTGCGGATATCAATGAAGAATTTGCTAACCAAGTATTAGGCCTAGCAACCTCAACCGCTTATGCAACAGAAGCATCGTTTAATTCACTGAGTGCTTTTGTAGACGAGATTGATACAAATGTGCAAGGGTTGCAGGTTGACGTAACTGATGTTGTGGCTGCAACAGATACAAATACAGGAGCTATAACAGCTAATGCAACGGCTATTACGGCACTGGGCGTTAGAACAACAACGGCAGAGGCAAATGTAACGGCATTGCAAGCAGATTTTACTTCGCTTGAAACGGTTGTAAATACAAATACAGGTAATATATCTACAAACGCCACACAGCTCAGTTCTCTTGGAACAGTTGTAGATACAGCTACTACAGATATAGCTACACTTAAAATTGATGTAACAGTACTTGAAAGCTCAATAGATACCTTATCAGGTGAGGTTACAGCAAACGCATCGGATATATCGTTGCTCACTACAAATGTAGACACCATTGCCGGAGAAGTTACAGCGGTACAAACAGATGTAACTGCACTTACTACAACTGTAAATGATAATACCGGTGATATTGCTACGCAGGCTACGCAGGTTAGTTTATTGGCCAATAGGGTTGATACGGCAGAAAGTAATATTTTAAATACACAAACAGATGTTACTTCCCTTACTACGACCGTAAACGGTAATACAGGGAATATTGCAACAAACGCGTCAAATATTTCGATACTGCAAACCAATGTATCTACAGCACAAACAGATATTACGGGTATTATAACTGATATCCAGCAGATTGAAACATCGGTAGATAATGTAACCGGGGATGTTGAAGCAAACGCTATAGCAATTACAGGGCTGGGCACAAGGGTTACAACAGCAGAAAGCAACATAACAAATGTACAGGGTAATATAACAACCCTCCAAACAAATTTAAATACGCAGACTGGTAGGATTGATACTAACGTAAATAATATAAGTACACTCAGTACAACAGTAACTAACAATTTTACTACACTACAAGGTTCAATTACAACAGTTGACAATGCAAGGATATCCGGCGATGCTGTAAATGCCAGTAGTATTAGCGCAGTAGAAGCCGTAATCACAGACGCAAACACGGGCCTTGTAGCGACCAGGGCTTTGGCGCAGCAAGGATTTGATGCGGCCGCTGAAGCAAATGGATTTGCAGAATCCAGGTACTTTGTGAGCGCGCAGGCCAACGGTGTTATTACTGGCATGGAAATTAAATCTGCATCTTCTTCTGGAGCAGGAACCCCTATAAGCCAAGTTATATTTAATACTTCTGATTTTGTTATTCAAAACGGAAGTGGCGTAACGCAGCTCAATATAGATGGTTCTGGTAATGCTGTTTTTTCTGGTGATATATCAGGAGCATCCGGTACGTTTACGGGCGGTGTTTCAGGTACAGGTTATAGCCTAAATAATTCAGGGCTTAGTTTAACAAATTCTGGATCAAGCATAAGCATAGGTGGCGGCGTTACTATAAATAGCTCTGGTATATCCGGTATCGGTTTTTCATTAACATCGTCTGGGTTATCACTTAGTTCTGGACCAACAGCTACAGCAATTAGTACCGCGCAATCTACAGCAGACGGAGCTAAAGGGGTTACTGATAATCTTAGCAGTGTTGTAACAATAACAAATACTAAATTATACCAAGGCACTGGGGTATTTAATACTTCCACTACTGGATTTTACTTAGACAATGCTGGACAGTTTTCTTTAAAAGATAAGCTGTCATTTGACGGTTCAACATTAACCGTTAACGGTAGCGGGACATTTACAGGTACACTTGACGCGGGGCTTGTTAATATATCAGGGAATATTATAAGAGTAGGTGTTGCAAGTAATTATGGAACATTTGGTAAATTAAATTTTGTACACCCAGATAATATTACCAGCGTTGGAACGGTAGAAGGATATTATTATACAAGCGGCGGTTCACCTGCGGGCGGCGGTATATTTATGGAAGCAGCTTCCGGGGCCTCAATAAGGCTCGGTACAAATCTTAGCGGTTCACAAACGTGGGAAATTGAATCCTCTTCCTCGAGTATAGGAGGCACGCCTAGTGAGATATTATTTTATAATTCTAATGGCAATTATAGATTTTCAAGCACAGTTACCGGAACAGGTACAACGGCAATATTTGATATATCAGGTAATTTAAAAAGAGCATCGTCTTCAAGGCGTTATAAAAATAATATTTTAGATTATGACAAAGGTCTTGATGTAATAAAACAAATAAGACCTGTATACTATAATTATATAAATGAATATAATATACAAAATGCAGGGTTCATAGCTGAAGAAATTGAAGAGCTTGGGCTGAAAGAATTTGTGCGCTATGACAAACAGTTAAGACCAGACGCGGTTGACTATGGGCAGATGGTGGCATTGTTAATTAAAGGTATACAAGAACAACAACAACAGATAGATGCTTTAAAAGCTGAAATAGAATTATTAAAAGCACAGTAAATGGCAAATACAAAAGTAACAGGTGATTTAATAGCTGCGGCAACTATAACCGCTACAAATATAGCCTCAGGTGGACTTGACTCTATCTTAAGCGGGTATTTAACTACTAATACATACGCTACAGAAAGCTATGTTACAACCGCGGTGGCTAACTTAGTTGATGCGGCACCGAGTACATTAGATACGCTAAACGAGCTTGCAGCAGCTTTAGGGGACGACCCAAACTTTGCAACAACTGTTACTAATTCATTAGCCTCTAAAGTTGATGGAACAGGAACTGCTAACTACATCCCTAAGTTTATAGACACTGATACTATTGGCAATAGTGCTATCTATGAAAGTAGTGGGAATATTGGGATTGGTACTACTACAATAACAAACGGAACAGCATTCGGTGGGTCAAACCAAGTAAATAAATTAAAGGTTGAAAGCGCAGGTTTTCCTTGTGTTCAGGTTAATACTACAAACGCCCTTGGAGGCTCACTTCAGTTTACAAGTTCAGATGTAACTCAAGCATTGATTTCTTTTTCTTTATTCAACTCAGATAACGCTTTAGGAATTTTAAATAAGATTGCGGGACCTGTTGTTTTTTATACGAACGACACAGAACGTATGCGCATAACGAGCGGGGGTAACGTAGGGATAGGGACGAACAGCCCTACTTCTAAATTAGACGTTGCGGGCGTTACTACTGTGCAAAGATTAACAGCTGCTGATGGAGGGGTTAATATAGTAAATATAGGTCAAAATACTACAGCCGGCGGATATTCTGTTGTAAGAATGTTAGGTGCAAGTAATAGAACAAGTTGGGAGATAGGACAAAATGCTCAAGTATTAAACGCTCTTTCTTTTACACCTTCAACTGCATTAGGAGGCAGTACTTTCTCTTCACCCTCTATGGTTATTGCTAATAATGGTAATGTAGGAATAGGGACGAACAGTCCTGCATCAAAAGTTGATATTAATAATGGTGCCGCTAATTCATTATTAACACTAACTACGGCTTCTTTTGATGGTACATATCGTGCAGGTATTAATTTCCAGGTTAATACATTTGCGTCTACGCCAAGCGGTCAAATTGCTTTGGTGGGCGATAATAATTATTCTGGTAATATGATTTTTTCTACCGCTTTTGGCGGAACAACAAATTCTCCGGTAGAAAGAATGCGCATAACAAGTGCGGGGAACGTAGGGATAGGTACTTCGAGTCCTTCTACTCTTTTAGAGATTGCAGCTAATAATACAGGTGTTACTACAACTAATGCCGCAAAAAACAAACTACGTCTTTCAGATACCGATACGGTAAGTACAGGCGGGCAACCTGTAGGGGCTATTGAATTTTATTCTGCCGATACAAGTGATGCGGGTGTAAATTCTCGAATATCAGGAGTTTGTATTTTTGGAGGAAATAATGCAGGGGCTTTAACTTTCGAAACAGGTGTACCCTCAAACCTTCAAGAAAGTATGCGCATAGACTCTTCAGGTAACGTTGGTGTGGGAACGAGTAGTCCTGCTACATATATGCACATATTAGGGGCTAATACATCTGGCAGAGGACAACTGTCCATACAATCAAATAATGTTTCTAATGCCGCAAAAGCAACTTGGTATTATGATACTACTCTACAAGGTGAGATTGGAACTACAAGCGGCGATTTTTACGCTTTAGCAGTTAATAATTTTCTTTTTTATGCAGGAGGCTCAGAAAAAATGCGCATAACGAGTGCGGGCGCAGTTGGCATCAACAATACAAACCCGCCTGCGCAGCTCACCATTTCTGCTTCTAATAATTTTCAGACAAATGGCACGCTTGTAAATATTACGGATGCTATAGACACTAGAATAGGTTTTTATCATTACCACTCCGGCGCAGGATTTAATTCTGCAATGGAAATGAAGTATACGGCTCGCTCACAAAGCTCAGCATTTGAATTTTTAAGATTTGCATCTAATGCTGCAACCGATAATGAGTTTAGGTTTAGGGGAGATGGTCAAGCGTATGCTGATGGTTCTTGGAATGGTGGAGGTGCAGATTATGCTGAATACTTTGAAACTTTATCTGGCAATGCAATAGACAGGGGTGTTTCTGTTGTTATAGATGTGGATAAGGTGAGACCTGCTACAGAATCTGATGACGCTTCTAAGATTATAGGGATTGTTCGCCCTAAAGGAAGCGGTAATATTTCTTCTATGGTTGGTAATTCTGCTTGGAATAAGTGGAATAAAAAATATCTTACTGATGATTTTGGCGAATATATAAGAGAAGAACACAATGTAATTGAGTGGGTTGAAATAATTGTTGATGAGGAAGGCGCCGAGTCAGAAAAGAAACACTCTTACGAATCTTATAATGTTCCAGAAGGTGTTGTTATTCCTGAAGATGCAACTATTAAAACTCACGATGAAAAAGGGAATAAATTTGATCACCGCAAGCTGAATCCTGATTACGATGAATCTTTTGAATACATCCCAAGAGAACAAAGAGACGAGTGGGTTATTGTTGGTTTATTAGGACAAGTACCTATGCTTAAAGGTCAGCCTGTAAATCCAAATTGGATTAAGATGAAAGATATATCAGAAACAGTAGAACTTTGGTTTATAAAATAAAAAAATATATAAATGGCTAGAATAAGTAAATACAGGTTTGATCAAGAAGTCACCTCTAGTGACTTTGTAATCGGTTCTGACGGGTCAACACGTAAGACTAGAAATTATTTATTATCAGACCTTACAGATTTCTTTGGTAAGCAAGATGCCATACAGGGAAATAAATTTGCTTATATATATAAGCAAACGAAAAATTATGTAGATTTATTAAAAGGTGAAATATCTTTCAATAACAAATCTGAAGTCAATACTACATTCTCTGGGGTTACTACGGTTTATATTAACCGTAATAATTTATCAAACAACGATATATATGCTTATTTAGAGGAATTGCGTACCAATGACGGTGTTATGTACGTCTTTAACGGCAGCAATAGCACACAATTTGGTATTTACCGCATTCAAACTATTAATATTCTCTCTGGAGACGTGATAGAAATGAGTGTAGATGTACTTTCTTCAAACGGTACAATTACCCTAGACGATACAGCTGTTATATCTGTACTCTACGGTGAAAACGACAAAACATTTACGCACACGCAATTAAGCGCATCGTCAAGCTGGACAGTAGCACACGGACTTGCAAAATTCCCGTCTGTTACTGTTGTTGATGACGGTGATAATGTTATTTATGGCGATGTGGTATATACAGACCAAAACGAACTAACAATAAACTTTTCAAGTAGCGTCTCTGGTAAGGCCTACATTAATTAAACTAAACTATGGCAAGGTATTTATCAAACATTAATTTAACGGGTAACCAGCTGCAAAATGCACTGCTGCATCCTACAGGGACGGCCCCAACAGCGCTCGGCGCAGGGCAAGTGTATTTCAATACAGGGAACTCGAGTCTTTATGTATACGACGGTTCTTCTTGGATCAATGTATCTGGTGATATTTCAGAGGTTATTGCAGGATCTGGTTTAACAGGCGGCGGTACTTCAGGAAGCGTTACGTTAAATATTGGGCAGGGCGACGGTATCACCGTTTCCTCTGCTTCTATTGCTGTTAATGCAGAACCTTCGCAGTTTAGCTTTGCCTCTGGTGTATTAACCATTTCAACCGGAGCAATTGGCGCAGACGAACTTGCCAATACAGGCGTTACTGCTGGATCTTACGGAGACGGTTCTAATTACCCTACGTTCACCGTTGATGCCGATGGCCGTATTACAGCCGCAAGCTCTGTTGCTATTTCAACATCGTTTAATATTGCAGGTGATACAGGTTCTGATACAGTAAACACCGGAGAAACATTAACGTTCTCAGGTACAACAAATCAAATTGCAACAACTGTAACAAACAACGAAGTTACTATTGCCCTTGCAAATGATGTAACCATACCTAATAACTTAACCGTTACAGGTAATCTTACGGTATCTGGTACAACAACTACGGTTAATACAGAAACAATCAACCTTGCAGACAATATCATTGTATTCAACTCTAACGCTACAGGTAGCGCTACAGAAGATGCAGGTATTGAAATCAACAGAGGTGATGATACCAACGTAAGTTTAATATGGGATGAATCAGCAACACGTTGGACTTTTACAAATAACGGTTCTACATTTTACAACATCCCAATCCCTTCTGAATACGATAACTTCAGTTTTTCTGTATCAGACGGAAGTGTTACGCAAGAGGTAAGTAATGCTGGTACCATTACTTTTGCACAAGGCGGAGGACTTACAGTCGCAGTATCCGGTGACGATACAGTAACTTATACACATGCCGATACTTCGTCGGTTTCAGATATATCACAATCTGGGTTAAATGTTATTCAGGATATCGCATTTGACACCTACGGCCACGTAACCTCGGCTTCAGCTACGGATATTACATCAGATGTTGACGGTAGAATTACAGCTAGAGAATATGCAACGTCTATTGGTGACGGAACAACCACAGCATACACCGTAACACACAATTTAAATTCAAGGGATGTAATCGTACAGCTCTTTGATAATAGCTCGTTTGACACAGTTTATGCAGACGTGGTACGCGCTACAGTAAATACTTTAACAGTTACATTTGCAACTGCCCCTACATCAAATGATATCCGGGTGCTGGTTACAAAGATTGGATAATATAAATAAAATAAATGGCAAATCGTTTTCTTAGTAATATAAGTATAAACGACGCATATACATTCCCTGCGTCAGATGGTTCTTTTGGACAGGCTATTGTAACCGACGGTGCTGGTAACTTAAGCTTTGGGGATGTTGCTTCTGGCGGTTCTAGTGCCGCCTCTGTTATTTTTAAAGATAATTTTACAGGGGATGGCGTTGAAACAGAATTTTCAATGGCAAGGGGCGTTACAAATGAAGACCAGACGCAGATCTATATTGATGGCGCATACCAAGAAAAAGGGACGTATACCGTATCTGGCAACTTAATAACGTTTTCAACAGCACCCACATCAGGTCATTCTATTGAAGTAATGACCATTTCTGGCATCAATACAGGGCCTACAACACTGTACCAAGATAACTTTACAGGTAATGGCGCTACAACAAACTTTACATTAGCTAATAGCGTAGATAACGAAATTAAAACAATGGTATTCCTAAACGGGGTTTACCAGTTTAAAGGAACATACAGTACCTCTGGAACAACATTGTCGTTTGATACAGCGCCAGGTAACGGCACGCTGATTGAGGTTATTACTATAGCATCTGCCGCATCGCCAAGCGAAGCACAAAGAGTATTATTTTACGGTAAGGCATCAGGAGCGATAAGTAAAGGGGATGCTGTAATGTTTACAGGTGCTGAAGGCGATCATTTCTTATTTGCCAAAGCTACACAAGCAGCTATAGCAGCAAACCACGAATACTTTATTGGTCTTGCAGATCAAGATTTTAGTAACAATGAATTTGGCTATGTTGTAGAGTTTGGTAATATTACAAATATTGATACCACTGTTTATACAAGCACAGCAGGAACCACACTTTGGTTTGATTCTGGAGGATCAACCGCGGGTGCTATTACAGAAACAGAGCCAGCGGCGCCTAATGTTAAAATACAGGTTGCCGCGGTTATACGCTTGCACGCATCTGTGGGTTCATTGTTCGTGCGCCCTTTATGGTACCACGAACTCAGTCAATTACACGATGTAAATATTACGTCTGCAGCGGACAAAGATTTACTGGTTTGGGATGCGGCTAATGGCTATTGGGAAAATAGTAAAACCGTAGACACGCTTACAGCAACAACATTAAGCGCTACAACGCTTACGGGTACACTTTCAACTGCTGCTCAGACTAACATTACAAGTGTAGGTACGTTATCGAGTCTTGCAGTTTCAGGAGATTTAACCGTTGATACAAACACTTTATTTGTTGATGCTTCAGGAAATAATGTTGGTATAGGAACTACGTCAATAAAAGGAAAATTACATTCTTATCAAGGTGATTCGGGTCAATCTGCCGTTAATATAAATGCTAATGGTTTAGTAATTGAAGATAATGCCTCAAATGGTATTTCTATCCTTACTCCATCTTCTAATGAAGGAAACATTTTCTTTGGCGATGAATCTGACAATTTTGTTGGGGGTATTAGATATTATCACTCTACAAACGATTTAGCTTTTGAGGCCAACAATGCGGAGCGTATGCGCATTAAATCTAACGGAGATGTGGGAATTGGCGAATCAAGCCCAATAAGACCGCTTCACGTTAATGGAGGTACTGATAACATTATCGCTTTATTTGAATCTACTGACGCTACTTCTGCAATAGAAATAAAAGACGATACAGGCTCTTCTTCTATTTATTCTGTTGGTGGTGTTATGAGAATAGATGGCTCAACGGGTACTCAAACACTAAGATTAAATGACAATGCTACTCTTGAAATTACAGAAAATAATATTGTTGGCGGAGTAACACTAAGACTGAATAATACCCATAGCGCCGCGGATTGGGGAGCGGGTTCTAAAATAGGTGTTATTGACTTCTATTCTGAAGACACTTCGGTAGCGGAAAAAGTTTATGGAGCTATTGAATTAGAGCAATCAAGTGTAGCTGCTACATACCCAAGTGTAACTGACTTTGTATTTAAAGCCCGCAATATAAATCTTTCGGAGATAATGCGTATTTCAGGTGATGGCTCGGTAGGAATAGGCACGAGTAGTCCCGCTTTAACACCATTGCATATTCATAACGCAAGCGGCGCTGCGTATTTACATATTACAAATGGAACAGTAGGAGACACTGCTACTGACGGTACAAGTATAATTCAAGATACAGACGGAGATTTTCTTATAAGAAATAGAGAAAATGCTAATACTCTATTTTATACCAACAACTTAGAAAGGCTTCGCATAGACGCTAATGGTAACGTAATAGTAGGCTCAACCACAGCAAACAATGGAAATGCGGCAACTTTTAGACAAGACGGTACTGCGTACGTTAATAATGTGCAGCTTGCAAATGCAGCAGGCAGCGTAGGCGGGACTACACCTTCTATATATTCTCCTGCGGGAGGACAGCTTGCTATTTCGTTAAACTCAGGAGAAAGACTTCGCATAGATGGTTCAGGTAACGTAGGGATAGGTACTTCGAGTCCATTAACATTGCTTCACGCTGCTCAAACAGTTTCTGCGGGAAACATTGTAAATGCAGCATTGTTCTCTCAAAATTCAGGTTCAAACCCGACAGTAGGACAAGGTGTAAGAATTGTATTAGCAGCAAACAACAATTTAGGTCGTTCAGCGGCTATTGAAGGCGCACACGAATCAGGAACTAACGCACATAGACTATCATTCTTAACAAGTGCAAACGGTGCTGACCCAACAGAAAGAATGCGCATAGATTCTTCGGGGAATGTTAGTATAGGGCTTGTATCGGGTGACGTTGCTCAACTTAAAGTTAAATCAACCGCCTCTGCAAAAGCAGCTTTATTCTTAGATTCTTCTGCTATTACAGAAGATACTTATACAACATATGCTGTAGGAAGTTCTAATGGTTGGGAAGTTGGTATGAAGGGTTCGGGCAGCTCATATGGATATGTTTTTTCGTATGGCGATATTGGAACTGCCTCTAATGAAAGAATGCGCATAACGAGTGCGGGTGCTGTTTTGCCTGGAGCAGATGATACCTATAGTCTTGGAGATGGCACTAATCGATGGAGGTATTTATATAATAAAAGAGGGGTAATATATGACGATAACGGTAACTATTCAGGAGGTGTAAGACAGCTTGTTGTTAGGGCAGATAATATTATTCCAAGTATAGCTAATCAAGTTCAAATAGCATCAGCACTTGGTATTTCTAATAGAATACACATTGTTGGAGGTTTTACAGATACAAGTCAAACTTCAGGGCCAGGAACTGCATTTAATGCGTATGGAACAACACCTGCTTCAGGTACTAACAATTTAGGAGATTTTAATGGCATCAGATTAGTTGGTTCTACGGCAAATGGCGGTTCATTATTTTTATATAGATATTCGGGTTCAGGGGCTATTGATGCTACCGTAACAATAACAATTCATTTATAAATAAAACACTATGATAAATTTTAATTGGAGCATTAAAAGTCTTGAATATACAAACGATACAAATAAGGGCGTTTTAATTGCTCAATGGTCGTTAGTAGCTGAAGACGGAGAATATATTGCTCAATCAAACGGGTTTACATCTTTCGCTCCAAATCCTGAAGACGATTCATACATTGTTTATGAAGACTTAACCGAAGAAATTGTTATCTCTTGGATAAAAGATTCTTTAGGCGAAGAAGGTGTTCAAGAAAAGCAGAACGTTGTAGCGAATAAAATTGAGGAGCAAAAAAAACCTAAAACAGAAATTGGTCTTCCTTGGGCTGAATAATAATAAATAATATGGCAACAACTTACAAATGGGTAGTATCAGATCTTAACGCTAAGATCCAAGACACAGAAACAGGGTTATCTAATGTGATTGAAACAATCCACTGGAGATACCAAGCAACAGACGGTGAAAACACTGCAGACGTATACGGTTCTGTAGGATTAGACGCGCCTGAAGCTGGATCTTTCATTGCGGCAGATCAATTAACAAAAGAAACTGTTATTTCTTGGCTTGAGGCTAAGCTTGATGTAGATGCATTGAAAAGTGGACTCGACAAGCAACTCGATGCTTTGTCGAACCCGACACACACAAGTATTACGCTTGCAGAATAAGTAGCGTAACTAAATTTTAAAACGCAATTTAATGGCGCAGACTAAGGTAAAATTAATATCTAACGGTG
>Ga0208161_1001651_pt1 | contig 11797 bp, 17 predicted proteins | sample CB_VirMetaG_3_FD_184538 | JGI IMG/M metagenome (GOLD analysis project Ga0208161, IMG submission 184538) | Freshwater to marine saline gradient viral communities from Chesapeake Bay - CB_1508_1S Viral MetaG (SPAdes) (version 4) | ecosystem: Environmental > Aquatic > Marine > Coastal | place: USA... | reverse complement strand
TAAACTCCCTTCTGACTCATTGAACCAGCCAGAGAAGTTGCTACCACTAATACTGGCCACGTCAGCAGCGCGGGTGACGGTGGAGCTTGTGGTGGGGATGTAGCTGGTGGGGAAGGCGCCGGCTTCTAGTTGGGCGCCCCAGATGTAGATGCCGGAGGTGCCGTCTCCGACAGTAACAGACGGACCTTGCTGGTTGTTTGGATAAAGTCGAACTCTACCGCTAGCTGCTCCACCAAGCAATGTTACCGTCTTAGAACAGCGATACCATCCATTACCTACTGCAGTTATGGTTCCATCAGTCGATGATCCAGCATCTAAATTAAAACTATAAGTGGTAGCACCTGTACCGTCATAAACCCACAGAGTCAGCCAATTCCATTCACCAGATTTTGCATAAATCGAGTATGTATAGCTTCCTGTTAAAGGCAACGACGGAGAATCCTGCAACAAGTAACCAAAAGAGCCGTTATTTGATACCACTTTATTGCCAGCAGAACCTCCGTCCGGCGCAAGTCCATCAATAGGGGGCAAAGTTGCATTTGTTACACTCCACGTCGTCGAGAAATCTTCCGACTGCAGCAGCAAATTCGTCCTACTTTCCTCCACCAACAACCCCAAGCTCTCGCCCGTCACGGGGTCGTGGTCGAAGCGTGGAGCACTGTTGATCGTGCTGGTGGTGGGGATGTATTCGCCAACGGTGGAGGATTGTTCTAGTTGGGCGCCCCAGAGGTAGATGCCATCCGTTGCATCATTGGTGCTTGGAGTGGCTACATTGCCATCCTCATCCGACGTTAAAATAAGCAGGACTGTAGCCTGAGTCCCACTAGTATCTGCAATTCCCGCAATACTTAAACGCCACCAACCATTTCCCACAGAAACAGCACTTCCAGATGTATAAGTGCCATTTCCAAACGCAGTATTTTGGGTGATATTTCCATCGGTTAAATTAAAAATAGCTCTAAAATAGTTACTTGTTGCACCAGTATTTCTAACTCTTAATTGCACAAAATTAACACCGTCAGCTTTAACATAAGCACTAAAAGTGTGTGCATTAGCAACGGTAGTGTTTAGGGATTGTATTATCTGTGGGAAAGAAGATGTGCCGACAGCTAACTTATCTGCATCAGTTAGATTGTTTATTGGATTAGAAGTTGCATTTGTTGTAATGACAGTTCCAGATGCTGCTGTCCACCCTGTTCCAAAATCTTCACTATATGTTAGCAAATTCGTCACCGCCGTCTTGATCAACCCATCGCTGCCCACATACGTCCCACTACTGGCGCGGGTGAAGTCAACAAGGTTCGACCCAGTAGTGGCGTCAACTAGATCCTTTCGGTCAGCGAACTGAAGGTCCAAGCTGGGGCGCGTGCCAGCTTTATCCCACAGCGGGAAGTCCTGCTGCGGTCGGTGGATGATTGCAGTTGAGCGGGACGAACTCAGGCGCATCAGCTCAGCTCGGTCAGTTCCAGGGTGCCGTCAGTGCTGCCGTTACGAAGCACGGCGATATTTGGAGTGGCAGGCACGGCAAGATCCAGTCGTTCACCATTGCCGATGAAGTGCGTGGTTGCTGATGCGGTCTGCGACGTGCTACCGATGGCATAGCGGATGTCAGCGCCAATCGCCTTGATGCTGATACGGCGGCAGGTGGTAGTCAGTGCAGTGTTGGCGCTGCTGGATCCAGCGCTGAGCTGGCGAGCCACCGCAGGGATGCCGAGTGGTTCAGTTGGTACAGGGTTGCCGCTGTCGTTTTTGATCTCGACGCCATCGGCCGTGACGCTAAGCGTCGCGTTGCCGATGTCCACGGGCATCGGGCTACTCGGGGATACTTGGCGTTCGAAGCCGCTTGAATCTAGAAATGTTGTAGAGGGCATGGCGGCAGCCGTTTAATACACAACCCGATGACTCAGTTTAGACCCTAGTCGTCGTCTTCTTCCTCGTCTGGGTCGTTGATTGGTACCAGCACTTCGATGCCTTGGGTCAGCATTGTGACAAAGCCGCCGACGATTTCGGGGTTTTGGGGGGTGCGAAAGACGAAGGTGGCGTGGGTGCAGCCGTCTTCGGCGTCGATTTCAATGTGGACGCAGCTGCCGTTGACCGTTTGGATGGCCATAATCAGCTTTTTTTGCGCTTTTTGGCGGTTTTTGCGGATGCTTTGAAGGCTGCAGCGGTTGGGGCGCCTTTTGTTCCGGGTTTGCGCATTTTTTCGCCGCTTCCGGCGGCGATGCGCTTGCGCTTGGCGTGGATGTTGCTGTACAGGCCGCGTTTCGCCATTATTTTTTCCTTTTTTTGCGGGTCATGCCAGCCTCGGACATAGCGATGGCGATGGCTTGCTTGCGGGTGGTTACTTTTTTGCCCGATCCAGACTTGAGGGAGCCGGATTTGTACTCTGACATCACTTTTTCTACCTTTTTTCGGCCTTTTGAGGGTTTCTTGGCGGCCATTGTGTGCCAAAGCGGGTGCTACCACACACGATAGGACGTTTTGCCGAGGGTCTCGGGCTTGGCAAGGTTGAAAGTTTGAAGGCACAAGTAGCCAAGAGCATCGAAAGCATGATCGACGCCCAGATTTTTGTTGGGGAGACCGGTTCCGGGGGCATAAGTCAGAGTTCGAAGGGATTTGATTAGCTCTTTGCATCTTGGGTGGATAAAGAGGCGGCGGCGTCCGGTGGCGTCGAGTAATGCGGTGTTGACGCACGTGATCTTGTCGCGGATTTTCCAGGGGTTGCGGGGGCTGGAAACAGTGAAGCCGCTCTTGCGGAGGATGCTGTGGTCGGTTGCTCCAACGCCGGCGGTTTTGCGGGCGCCGCCGGTGGGGTCCGGGCAGGCAATAATTCGGCGCTCCACGCCGTAGCGGGTTTGGATTTCTTCGCAGAGGTCCCAGGTGGTGGCGCCGCCGGTCATGATGATTTCGTCGAATACCCAGAGAACGTCGCCTTTTTTGACGGCGCAAATGGCGCTCATGGGGTCCACGTTGAAGTCCACTCCAAGGAGGAGGGGGAGGACGGGGAGGTCTTGGACCTCTTTGTTGATGTTGTCGTCCGAGAAGCTGATCGCGACGAGACCGCTTAGGTTCTCGAAGCTGGCTTCGAATTCTTGGCGGAATGTGCGAGGGTCGAGTTGGGAGCGGGCGGCTTCGATTTCCTCGGCAGGGACGTTATCGCCGTCGATTGTGGTGAATTGCCAGCGCTGCCAGTCGTTGTCGCCTTCTTCGCAATAGCACCAGAGGTCGTAAAACCAGCTGGCGGTGCCGTCGGGCGTGGAGATGAAAAGTGCCCAGCCTTGTTTGTCGGCGAGGGCGGGGCGGATGACTTCGAACCAGACTTCGCTGGACATGAAGGCGGCTTCGTCGAGCACCACGCCAGCGAGGCTGCGGCCGCGTAGGGCCATCGCGTTTTCAGTGCCCTTCAGCTCGATCGTGGAGCCGTTGACGAGTTCGATCTTGAGGTCGGTTTCGTTTTTTGCCTTGATCCAGGCTTTGGGGACCAGCTTTTTCATCACCTTCCAGGCGATGTCCTTTGCCATGCGGTAGGTCGGGGCGGCGTAAAAGAAGGTTTCGCCTGGGCGTTCGATCGCTCCACGCAGAAGTTCGATGCAGGCGAGGTAGCTTTTGCCGAATCGGCGGCCCGCAACAAGGACGCGGAAGCGTTTTCGGCTGGAAAACACCTCGCCTTGGGCGTAGCGAAGGGTGAGTGCTCCAGCAGAATCGGGCATTTTTAGCGGTAGGGGTACCTTCTAGGGTATTACAGGAATCGAACCCCTGCCCCGGTGTAGTACAGAAGAAGAAATTGAGGATATGTCAGTAGGTTCCCTGAGGGCTGACCAGCCCCCACCAGCGCCGGACCCTGCCCCCTGGTGCACGTGTACTACAACCGCGAGAGACCCCTAGCGGGCCCGTGGGGGCCGGTCTGCTAGGGGTCGCTACTGTGTCACACGGCAGCGGCCAGGCGGCGCCGCACGGTCGAGCGGGACACGCCGAGACGCTCCGCTATGGCACGTTGGGTAAGGCCCTGCGCGCGCAGGCTGTGCACGTCCTCGACTAGTACAGCAGTCTTAGTTTCGGCGATGATCTCAGTTAGTGGTTCGGGTGTACTGGTGGTCGGGCGGGTCGGCCAGTGCTGCGCCAGCCAGTCGTTGGTACGGTGTACTAGTCGGCCGAGACGGTAGCCAAGCCAATAGGTGTGTACTACAGCAGTCAGTACCAGGGCGACGGCTGGGGCGATAGTGCGCGCGTACTGTTCGAGCCTGGCAGCGACTTGAGCGGTGGTTGGATAGTTCATTTGTTCCCTTGGTGTGGGTGGTTGCGTGGGGCATTCACTGCTGCCCTCACACCCATAGTGTAGCACAGCAGAGCCGCACGTGGCGGTCCTGCTGTGACATTGTGTAACATCAGCAATGCTTATCTGCCGAGCACCAGCAGGCGGCATTCTGCAGCCGAGCGGCCGGCAGACTCGCACTGTGCCAGGCGGTCTGCGTTATCGGCGCCCATAGCGATGATGCCGCAGGCTGTGAGCAGTGCGGCCAGGGTGAGAAAGCGATTCATGGGGGAAGCGTGGTGTGCTTACGTCCCGTATTGTAGCACAGCAGCCGCAGGCGTCAAGCCTGCCGCTTGTCTTCCACGGTGATATTGAGAGTGGGGGCAGCGGCTGCCTGCTGCTCCGGTGCAGCCTCTCCAATCACCGCGCCCATATCTTTGAGCAGCATCGCCACCGTCTGCAGCTGGCCTTTCGCCATGGCCTTACGGCAGGCAGATAAGCGCAGCGCTTGAATTTGGTTCAGTAGATCACCGCGCGTTGCAATTTGCTCCGTTTTAAGCATCTCTGCTGCGCGACTGTAGTCATCATCTGCCGTTCTGACAGACACGCCGAACCGATCCGCTAGTTTCTGAGTGATCTGGCGACGCGTACCACCGTTAAGGATCTCGGCATAACACCAGTTCGCCCGTTCTTCTACGCGTACGCTCGAGCCCTTCCCACCGCGCCACCGCTTGCTCTCATCGTTGGCCACGGTGAGCGGGACTTTCTTTACATCTTGGGCCTCAGATTCCGGCACGTTTGAGTCACAAACTCGATAGTCCCATGCTAACCTGTCACGCCAACAAAAAGCACCGCGCAAGCGGTGCAGTGAGCCGAACGCAAGCGAGGCTCAACAGAAGGTGAACACGTAGCCTTTATCGGTGCTGGCCTTAGCCACTAGGGCGTAGGAAGGCGCACCGTTGAGACTGCTTAGCTGCTGCATCCATTCCACGGCAGCCGCTAGGTGATTTTCTCCGGTGCTAAGCGAATGGCGCCAGCTGTAGGTTTTGCTGCCCTTGCGGCTTCCGACGAACGACACCAACACGCGAGAACCCTTGGTGTTGGTAGGTCCAGCGTACCGGGTCTCAACTGTCCAACAGTAGCCCGTGCTTCTGTGTAGTTCCTGTATGTCCAGCAGTGATAGCGAGGCGTCGGCCGGGATGCTCCAGCCGGAGCAGGATGCGGGATTGATGATCATGGTGTGAGCCTTAGGGTGGGGTCTCGTGAAATACAATACAACAGCACGCGCCACTAGGCAAGCGCCGGCACCGGGTTAAGGTGCGAATCCACGTCATCGCGCCAGCGCAGCCCGGCAGACCCGCCGGTACCGGTAGCCCGCCAGCGGCTCCAGCAGAACTGCGCGTAGGCTTCTGCGTCCGTGAAGCGGCCGAAAGTCTCGTGGCTTTCCCATAGTTGGGCGCTGCACCCATTAAAGCGTTCGAAGCAAGACGGCGAGGCGCCATCAGGCCATACGCTCCAGCTGTAGGCAATCAGCCGGACGCGGTATCCGTCATCGAGATCTCGGACGATCTCCATCTCTGCAGCCAGGCCGATGTAGTCGTGCTGACTCCAAGGGTGCTGATAGATAGAGGTACTGGCACCTTCCGGGTAGCCGTACTGGTTTTCATATTGCAGCAACAGGAAATCGTCCGGCTGAGCAGGTGCGGGGTGGATCCAGAGGTCGCGTGCCATGGTGGGAAGGTCTCCCTTGGTTGACTCCGCCAGTCTGCCCCACGCCCCAGCCGGAAGCCTCCCTACTGTTACACTTCTTCAAGTGGGCAGCGCCGCTTGACCTGTGCGCTACTGTTGCAGGCGACAACCTCAAGCCACACCATGGCAAACGGAGAATGGGCGACCCAGCGCGAACGCAAGGATCTCGCACGGGATCAACGAGAGGCAGAGCGCGAAGCGCTGCGCCTGGAAAAGCGCCACCTGCGCGACCTGCGCTGGGCTGTAGAGCGCTCCACGCTGGAAGAATCAGACTGGGCTGATCTGCTATCGCTCCAGCAGGCCCACGGCAAGGAAGGGCCGCTCCAGTTGTGGCGGGAGCTTGTGCCCTACTGGCGGGATTGCCAGCGCTTGAACGATGGCGCCGACATACCGCCAGAGCTTTTTCCACAAGGTACGGGACTTTTTCCGCGCACACCGCAAGCGGCAAAGGCTCCAGTGAATAGGGTCAAAGCTTCGCCTGGCTCACCCCGGAAAAAGCGGAGCGACGCAGGCAAGGCGCAGCCCTCTAGAAAAGTGCGAACCCCGCAGGGGTGAGCACAAGCGCTCCAGCTGATCAGCTCCACCCCGTCACCGCTTGCCGCCTGTGATCACCCGCAGGCGGCTTTTCAGTGTCTCACCGCTAGGCTCTCGATCCGGCACCAGCAACACCAACGCCCGCAGTGCCAGCCCTACACCGATCAGCACCAGTGCAGTAGCGGCGAGACTCATTGGACCCAGCTGAGACAGCATGAATGGCCTTCTATGCAGTCTGGTTATGAATGGCGTTTATTGAGCCGGCTTATGAATGGCAAATGTTAAACATGAATGAAAAATTAGGCTTCAGCCTGAAGCGTTGAATGCAAATTCTCGAAGTACAGGTGGCAACGTTCCAGGAAAGACTGTTCCGCCTCGTCTAGTTCGGCTCGCGTCATGTAGTGGATATTGGGCGTGCCGCAGCGGCGTGCCAACACGATGGCTGCTCCAGTCGGCTTTAGTCCGGTGAGGTGGGTCAGTCCCAGTGAATAGGCGCCGCACTGGTCGATGTATGAATGGCCGTTTGGCAGTCGCTCCAGGCCGTCATCGTCGATCTTGGTTTTGCGGCCCACGCTAGTCTTCCAGTCGGCTAGTACTAACGAACTGTTTTTGAGGCCAATCAGGGCGTCACAGGTTCCAGCGAAGCCGGCGGGGTGATGAATGGAAAATTCTGAGGCGAAAATCTCGGTGACGTTCTTGGCGATCCAGTCGGACAGTCCTCGGGCGTAGCCTGCTGCGCTCCAGCCGACGCGGGGAACATTTGGGCGGACCCTTTTGAGTGCCCATTGCGTGATGGGGGCCGGGATGCGGGCTAGCCCTTGATCGTCCCAGCGAATACTGTTGCGCTTGTTGGCGGTGGAACGTGCCAGCTGTTGGGCGGTCTTGAGGAGATATTCAGCCTGTGAATGGGCCATGTTGCCCCTGGTGGCTGCCACATTTCTTTGTTGTGAAGCCTCGGCCTCGCCGAGGCGAGCAACCCAACGCTCCAGTCCGGTTTTGTCGCTTGTTTCCTTCAGGATGTGTGTAACACTATGGTAGATATTGCCGTTGATGTCGCGGTAGACCCGGAAGGGGCCTGAGTTGTCTTGCTCCAGCCTCCATTTACGCAGTGATGCCAGTGTGTCTTGCGTATTGGAGGCCATTTGAATAGTTTTTCCCACTCTCATAGTACCAGAAAAAAAGCCCCCTTGGTTAGAGGGGGCAAGAAATTCAACGGGCGTCACGAATGAAATAGTCGGATACCTTACCTTCGCTGCACCAGTCCGAAGATTCTTCGGTCACAGGCCAACTGACTGCGGGAAAAGACTCGCAACCCTTTTCACCGTACGAAACTTTCTGGCTAACTAAAGGTTGAGGTGCATGGCGCCGGCATAACCCGTAACCACGGTTGTCAAACTTTTCCCAGTAAAAACACTTTCCGCAAGTTAGGCCTTCCATCAGGCTGCCTTGAAAGGATTACCGCCGGTCAGCAGGCGGGTGATGTCAAAGCCCTCGGACTTTGCCTCGATCCAGGCGGCGTCGATGTGCTCTTGGCTGCCTTTCTTGCGGGGGACCGGGCGCACGGTGTACTCGGTGGTGAGGCCGCTGCCCTTTTTGCTGATCGTGAAGTCCCACTCCAGCAGTTCGGCATAGTCCTCCATTTGGGAGATCTGGTCGATTTCCTTGAGGATCGACTTTTGGGTGATCTGCAGGACTTGAACCTTGCCGGACTCGTAGTTGTAGACCGGACAAGCGATGGCGAATTTCACGTCCGCTGTTCCAGGGCCGCCGCGTCCTTCGCGAGGTTCGAAGTCGCCCATTTCGTCAACCACGTCCTCGTAGGTGGGCTCGTAGTCGAAGCGGAAGGGCTTGTTGGCACCGTTGGAGCTGCCCCAAGCCTCGAAAAATTCCAGGGGTTCGTCGGTGAGGAGGGCGAAGCGGACGCTGCCGCCATCGGGGAGTTTGCTGAGGCTGAGGTAGCCGCCGCCGGTTGCATTGCTGGTGACTGCTGCTGAGGCGGATTTGCTGAGGAAAGCCATTCGTGTAGGTGTTTGGTGGGGTCGGCAGGAGCGCCAACGCCTTACACAGTAACACGGGTTGACCGAGGGCGCTACCCTACAAAAACGCCCCTACAGCGGGAGCTGTGGGGGCGTGGTGAACACACTCGTGTGAGAGTCTAACATGTCGCAAAGTAAGACGCAGGACCTGCTGGCGTTTGTGCGCCAGCTGCCTGTGGGGATGGCGTATGCACCGATCTACGCCAAGAAGTACGCGATCCAGTCTGGGAAAATCTCGAAGGGCAAGACGCCGTTAGAGCGCAGCCACCATCAGGTGATGGCGCCTTCGGATGTGGCGCTTCAGATCGAGCGCAAGCCGGACGTGTTCCAGGCGGTGGGCGTCTTTACGGGCGGTCGCAGCATGGGACTCGTGATTCTCGACGTGGATCGGAATCTCAGCCGTCTCAAGAAAAAGTGGGGCGAGTCGCTGGAGGGTGCTCCAGTCGTCACCTCGACGAAGGCCAATGCGGCGAAGTACCTCTTCCGCGTCCCTGAAGCCCTGTGGGGCTCGGTAAAGGGTTTTGGGCTGTCCGACACCGGCGCTGGTTACGAAGTGCTCTGGGGCCGTCAGGGCGTCATCTACGGGGCTTATCCGGGCTCCAGTGATGGAAAGGCGCCAGAGGGGTATTACGGCTTTGAAGGCGACTTGGAGGCGATTCCAGAGGCTCCTGAGTGGTTGCTGGCGGAGATGCGTGATCACGCCGGTAAAGAGATTCAGGACGGTGGCTTCATCAAGAACCGTCGGGCGCTGGATTTCTCGGATCGAGACCCAGCTGAGGTTGCCGAAATCATCCAGTCCGCGCTGAAGGTCATTCCAGGGCAGGGCGCTGGCAGCCGGGACCATTGGGTCAAGGTGGGGATGGCGATCCACTCGGAACTGCCGACTGACCTAGGGCTAACGCTGTGGTCCGCTTGGTCTGCGGAAGATCCCGAATTTTCACAGGAATGGTCCGAAGGCAATCCCTGCGAGGAGGTATGGAACTCCTTTCGTAAAGGACCGGTCAGTCTCGGAACGTTGTTCTGGATGGCGGACCAGCAGCTTCCGGGTCGCATGTGGCTTTCGGAGGATTTGCGGAAGGTTGTTGAGAAGGTTGAGGCCGACAACATCCTCAGGATTCGGCAGGTACAGATCAGCTTTCCTGAACTGATTAAGCGGGCAAAGGCGATCCAGCAGATTCAAAACCCGGCGGAAGCCGCGCACGCCATGAACGTGCTCGCCTTGGAAGGCGGTTATCGGGACGCTGGGGCGCTGGAGCGGTTGCTGATCGCCCAGATGCAGTTCGAGCAGCAAGATGACGAGATGGCGATGGACAGCTTGCTCAACAAAGACCTCAAGTTCGAATACCTCATCCCGGATCTGTTGCCTTGCCCAGGCACCGTGATGATTCACGGCGCTGGTGGTGATGGCAAATCCATGTCCGCTTGGACCATCGCCAAGCACGTTGCCCGTGGGATTCCGTTCTCGGTGCGGGGTGATCTTGTTCCGGTGGAAGCTGGGCCGGTGCTGATCCTTAACGGCGACCAGTCCGAGGTGCAGGTTCAGCAGCAGCTTCGTGATCTGGAGTTCCAGCCGTCGGATCCGGTGACGGTGGTGATGGGGTGGGACCTGAACTGGTACTACCGCTTCGTCAAGCTGATCGAGAAGCACCAGCCGAAGCTGGTGATCATCGACTCGATCACTGGCTGCAGTAGGGGCTCGGCCTTCGACGAAAACAAGAAGGAGTTTGCGAGCCCGATCTACTGGCTGGCGAACAACAACGGGCGCATGTTCCCCGCCTGCACCATCCTGCTGATCCACCACGCCAACAAGACTGGGGGATTCCGGGGCAGCACCGCTATCCGGGACGCTGTGGATGAGGTGTGGGGGCTGCGCCGGCCTGACAAAAAACAGGTGGAGCGGACCGGCTACAACGCTCGCATCATCACCGTGGAGAAGTCCAGAGCGGGGCGGGATGGCTCCAAGCTGCTGATGAAGCTGGAGAGTGACCTGACGTTCTCGCTGGCGGACTACGTGGAGCTGGATACCGACAGCGCCAGCCCGGCTTCCATCGTTGATCGGGTGCTCCAGCGCCTTAGGGCTGCGTATCCGCGCTCTCTGAGCCGCTCTGACCTAGCTGCGGACGCGCTGTGCGGTGGAAGTGTGGCCGCTATCGGCAAGGCGCTCCAGAGGCTTGTTTCGAGGGGGTTGGTTGAGGTGGTCGGTCAGACCTCCACTGGTGCCAGACCTTCCAATTTGTACCAGGCTGTTCTCTCGCGTGATATGTGTGTGAATAAGTGTCCTGAATTGGGAAAACCCAGTCAGGGACTGGAAAGTAAAAAAGGACAGCCCCTAAGCGTGTCCTCTTTTGGTGGGGAGACTGGAGCAAAAGAGGACACGCCTACCCCGTGTCCCGATTTACTTCCCAGTCATACCAAGGGATCTGGCATAAAGGGACAGGTTTTTGGACCCTCCCCAAGGGAAGAACGCACTTCCGAAGAGCTGGATCAGCTGATGCAGGAAGCCGCACGGCTGTGGGACTGATGGGACAGTTCACCCCGCCTAGCTTCTTCCTAGGGTTCATGCGGGTTGCCGCGTGGCTGCTTTGGAGAGACCCCGTGAAAAAGGAACCGCCCCAGCCGAAGCGTCCCAGGAAGCCCACCCTGGGGTACACCGTTGGCGACATCCCCTACGAGCTGCTGGCCGTGGTCCGGGTTTCCTGGTACCGCAAGGGCGTGGCTTACGAGGTGGAGGAGTACCAGATCGAGGAGTCAGACGACGCCCCGGCCCAGTTCCACTACATCGTTGGTACAGCCCTTCGCCAAGGCGCTGACGTGTGCGTGCTCACGCAGTACCAGCCAGCTGCCTTGGGGGTGCCAGAGTAAGCCGGTTCCCGCTCTGCTTAGCATCGGGCCTGGGGTGCGCACTGGTCTGATCCGCCAGAAGGCGGCCCCTCTTATTTCAGAGGACGTTAAGAAACACAACAGCTCGGCCTTGCGGTCGGGCTGTTTCTGTGTAACACTGAGGTCACGCCCGGAGGAACCGGGCACCCTGTTACTGAATTACATGGACACTACATTCAAGATCGACGCAGACCTCTGCAAACTCAGCTCTTGGTACTTCTCGGTCCACTGGGCGCGTCTGGCACTGGAACAGCGGATCGAGCACTGCCGTGAGCTAAGCCTGCCGACCAACTACGACGAGTACCAAGTCAAGCAGCTGCTTGACCTGGAGCAGTTCCTCAAGATG
>Ga0208161_1001650_pt1 | contig 11809 bp, 4 predicted proteins | sample CB_VirMetaG_3_FD_184538 | JGI IMG/M metagenome (GOLD analysis project Ga0208161, IMG submission 184538) | Freshwater to marine saline gradient viral communities from Chesapeake Bay - CB_1508_1S Viral MetaG (SPAdes) (version 4) | ecosystem: Environmental > Aquatic > Marine > Coastal | place: USA... | reverse complement strand
TATTAGAAAGAAGAGCAGCAGAATCTGATGCTCGTAGAAGTGAATTAGATAATGTACCAATGACTATATTTGTAGGGTAATGGCATTATACGGAGAGGCAAGAGATATAAGCTTTTTTAGACACATTAACCGTGAGTTAATGGCTAATATTATCTCACAACAATGTGTTTACTATAAATTTGACTTAGGTGAAACTAAAGTTAATATCTACGGTGAAGCATCAGGTGGTAAGTATTATCACCCTCCTGTATTATTAAACGCCTTGATTGAAAGACAAGACCAACAATATCGTGAAAGTGATTTAGGTGTAAATTTTGCTTGGGGTATTACGTTTAAATTCTTTAGAGACGATTTATTAGATCGTAACAAAGATTTTAACAAGGATTGGCAGTTTGCTAGTACATATGGAGCTAATTTAGTTCCTGAAGTAGGAGATATTATTATGTATGACCAAGGTTATTACGAAGTAGATAGCACAAACGCTAACCAATACTTTGTAGGTAAAAACCCAGCTTACGACTATAAAGATGACAATGGTAATAACGTATTAAATGAAACCGATTTAGCTAATTTTGGTTCTAGTATTTCAATTATTTGTAATACACATTACGTACCAGCAGATAAATTAGCATTATCACCATTTAAAGAAAGAATGTAATGCCGCAGAATAGAAAACCAGTACCAAAGACACAAAAGGAGATTAGTGTTGGCTTACAACAACCCTATGATCCTACAATGGGTAATCCTAATAACCCTGATCAATTTTCTATTCACCCTGATATTAATCAGGCTGGTATTCCTTTTAATCGTTCTGAAAAATTATCTCAAAAAGGAGATGATTATAAACAATTTACGGTAGGTTTAGAAGACATAGATGAATCTATGTTTTATTATTTTAATAATGTAATTAAACCTTTTGTTTACCAAAACGGAGAACGAATTCCTGTACCAGTTATTTACGGTAATCCTGAAAGATGGAAATCATTCCAAAAAGATGGTTTTTACCGTGATAAAAATGGTGCTATTATGATGCCCATTATTGTAATCAAAAGAGATTCTATCTCTAAGAATAGAAGTTTAACTAATAAATTAGATGCTAACTTTCCTAATTTATACACTTCTTGGCAAAAACAATACAACCCAAAAAATTTCTACTCTAATTTTAACGTATTAAATAACAGAGTACAAACCAAACAATTTATTGCTAATGTTGTTCCTGATTATGTAACACTTCAATACAGTGTTATTGTTCAAACCTATTATATGGACCAACTAAATAAAATAGTTGAAGCCATAAACTACGCTTCAGATTCATATTGGGGCAATCCCGAACGTTTTCAATTTAGAGCAACTATTGATACTTTTACAAATGCTAACCAAGTTTCAATAGGAGAAGAAAGAGTTGTAAGGAGTAATTTTGGGATCAATATGTATGGGTATATCATTCCGGATGCTATTCAAAAGGATTTAAGTTCTATTAAAAAATATAATTCAAAATCAAAAATTATATTTTCACTAGAAACTACATCTAACCCAGAGATATTTAATCCGGATCCTCAAGTAGCACCGGCTGTTGACGGTTCGAGTGCTGTTAGAGACAGATTAAATGAAAATGTAAATACTCGTAAAAGAATAAGCGCAGATGAGTAACGTAAGATTTTTAGATAATGTAACAGTAACTTCGTTTGCTAGTTCAAATACTTTTGTAGGATCTACATTCCCTAGGGTTGTATTTTCTAACGAAACCAAAACTGTTCCTACTAACCAAAACTCATATGCTTATGAAGTATTTAACCAAGGAACTATTAATATCACAAGTGGCCAAGCTGTAACTATTGGTGGTCAAACTGTTTATTCACATGGTTTATTAAGAATGGAAAGTAAATTTGTTAATGAAGGGAAAATCAATATTGGTGGTATTCTAGAAGTTGGAGATATTTTCACAATTTAACAAAAAAATATAATATTTATATATAAACGTACGTACAAGTGGCTCAAATTAATATTGCAAACACAGGCACCTCAGGCATTGAAACCCCACAATCAGGGGTTGTTGCTGTCTTTTCTAATAGTGCCGACAGTGGTAAATTATATTATAAATTTTCTGATGGTACTATTGCCCCTGTAGACGCAGGGGGTACAGGAGGATCAGGCTCATCAGGTACTTCTGGTACAGGAGGTGCTGGTGGTTCAGGTTCATCAGGAACATCAGGCTCATCAGGTACTTCAGGTGAAGCAGGTTCATCTGGTACTTCAGGTGCAGCAGGTAACCCAGGTGCTGCAGGTTCTTCTGGTACTTCAGGTACTGGAGGTGGCGGAGCAGATTTAACTGTAGCAGATGCTTCTACAAGCGTTACTAGTGTCGATAAAATTACATTCTCAGGAGCTACAGTAACCGATGATGGTTCAGGAGACGTTACAGTAACTATTACTGGAGGTGGAGGTTCTGGTTCATCAGGTACTTCAGGTTCAAGCGGTACTTCAGGTTCAAGTGGCACATCTGGTAATGGCTCATCAGGCACTTCAGGCTCATCAGGTACTTCAGGTAATGGTTCTTCTGGTACCTCAGGTGCTAAAGGAGATCAAGGTGATCCCGGTGACGCAGGTTCATCAGGTACATCAGGTACATCAGCTCCAGGTTTAACTTCAGGTTCAAGCGGTACTTCAGGTTCATCTGGTACTTCAGGTTCAAGTGGCACATCTGGTAATGGCTCATCAGGTACTTCAGGTTCATCTGGTACTTCAGGCGAAGCAGGTTCTTCTGGTACCTCAGGTGCTAAAGGAGATCAAGGTGACCCAGGCTCATCTGGTACTTCAGGCGAAGCAGGTTCATCTGGTACTTCGGGTGCTAAAGGAGATCAAGGTGACCCAGGTGATGCAGGTTCATCAGGTACATCAGGTACATCAGCTCCAGGTTTAACTTCAGGCTCATCAGGTACTTCAGGCTCATCAGGTACTTCAGGTAATGGCTCATCTGGCACCTCAGGTTCAGCAGGTACTTCAGGTACTGGAGGTTCAGGTTCATCTGGTACTTCGGGTAATGGTTCATCTGGTACATCAGGTGCTGCAGGTTCTTCTGGTACTTCAGGTACTGGAGGTGGTGGTGGTGCTGCTTTAACAGTTAGAGATGGTTCAACAACAGTTACAGATGTTGAAGATATTATATTTAGTGGAGGTACTGTAACAACAGGTACTTCAGGTGTTGCTCAAGTAACTATCTCCGGAGGTGGAGGTGGTGGAGCTGTAGTTTATGCTTATAGACTAGATTATAATGCATCAGGTACTCCTGTTCTTACTGGTAATAGTGGTCAAATTACTAGTGGAAACTTTAGTAGTAATACTATGAATGCTGCTGTTAATAGTGTTACTAATGTAGTTTTTGATTTTCCCTCAGAATCTGCTCCACCTGTATCAGTAACAGGATATTTTTATAATGCTTCAACTGATACTTACACTGTTTCTACTTTTGGTTTAGGTGGTGGTAATGGATATGAAATAGGTCAAGGATTTACTTCTACTATTTCATCTAATCAAGCTACTAACACCTTCTTTACATCATTTAGTAGTTACGAATTAAAATTTGACTTGACAGCTGCTAATTATGGTGGTGTCGCCTTAGGAGGATTTAGTCCGGTTTATATCCATACTATATTAGTATTTACTTTTGCATAAAATAAAAAAATAAAATATTTTTTAAGAGCCCCTCACTTGAGGGGCTTTTTTTAATATTTATAGTTGACTAGTCTGTTTGGAAGTGAAAAACAACTATTACTTAAATTATTTATTAAAGTAATAATTAAAATATAATGGCCGAATATAATCCGGAACACCCCCCCTTATCATTAATAGGTACGTTAGCATTTAACGCACAAGGTAAGAGTAAATATGGAATAAGTGATGAAACTGGTTTAGGACCTAATGGTTCTGACAAGTATATATCTTATGACATTGTTATTAATAATATTGGTGCCCAAAACGTAGGTGATGCTAGTGTTAGAGATTCTTTGGGTCTTGGTGTTGGTGGTAGATACACAGGTATAGATATCAAAGTAGGAGATTGGCTATCTACTACAGACGGTGCTAAAATATACCAGATTACTGAAATTACTAAAAAAGCAGATTCTTATATTTCTTGTTCTATAGAAGATGTAGGAATGATACTTTCTAGAACTCGTGGTGATAGAAATAATAGTGTAATTGCTGGAGATCAAGTTTTTATATTTGAAGTTAGTGACAACGATCAACCTACTTGGGCTATAAATAGACTTACCGAATTTAGTACTGATACAGCAGCTAATGCTATTCAAACTTATTTTAACGTATACGAACCATTCCAAAGATTTACCTTCTACCCAGATACTACAGGTAGCGTAGAACTTGGAGATTTAGTAACTATTACAGGTTCAGTATCAGGTACCCCTGTAACCCCTTACAGATTAGTCCCAGCACAAGATGGGGATACAGTAGTAGGTATTGTTTCGGATATTTTTGGAGGTAATAATGTTAACGTTCGTCCTTACAATAAAATTATAACCAATTTTTCAACTCCTGAAAAATTAGTAACGGGTGAAATTGGTTCAACTTGGTATTTAAGTGGTAGTGGTGCCTATACTACAAGTAGTGTCTTAGGAGGTGATCCTAAATTCTTCCAATTAAGCCTCCCAGTAACAACTTCAGTTACAGGTAGTATAGACGGAACTACATTTGATCAAGGTTCTTATAATCTTATAATTAACAATATTGAAGTAATCCCTCAAAGTTCAGGAATATTAAATTTAGGGCAAATTACTTCTTCTATTAATAGTTATTCTTCAACTACATACGTAACTTCTACTATAGCAGAATCTGGGGGAGGTGGTGGTTCTACCACTACAGGAAATACAGCAGGTACAGGTGGTGAAGATGGTAGTTTAGCTTATGGTTTCGTTGCTGTAGTATTAGCAGGTTCAGGAGGTACCGGTAGTTATCCATCAGCCCCAGGTAAGTTTGCAATCACAGCTAGTGGAACTCCATTTGAAGTTCATCCTACAACAGCTGATGCTGTACTCTCAGGTTTACCATATGCAACAGCAACCCAACTTGCATCTGATATTAACAGTGCAGCAACTAGCGCTGGGGTATCTGGATTAACAGCTACAGCTACTGGTACTACTGCAATTACTATAACACTATCATCAGGTAATTTAGAAATTCAAGAAATTTCAGGTGACGCTAATAGTAGTACTCCTTTAGTAGGAGGAGGCTCAGGTATTGGTTTACCCACAGGTGTATTCGCCGCCCCAGCTTTAGAACAATATTTAGCTTTAGGAAGAACAGATGGTGGTGATGTTTTATTACAAGGTAGTTGGCTAACCTCACCAAGTGGTTCAGGGCTATACAGTATCTCAGGCACTCCACCTTATCTATTAATGATCGAAGCCGCAGGAGGCGGAGTAGCAGGTACATCAGGAACATCTTCAACATCAGGTACTTCAGGTACCTCTCAGACTTCTGGTACTACAGGTACTTCAGGTACATCACCGGGTACAGCAGGTACATCAGGTACTTCAACAACTTCAGGTACTACAGGTGCTAGTACAAATGGTACTTCAGGTACTTCTTCAACTACAGGTACAAACGGTAGCTCAGGTACAACAGGACATGGTACTTCAGGTACCTCAGGTAATAGTACAGCAGGTACTTCAGGTACTACAACAATAGGAAGCAGCGGTACTTCCGGTGGTTCAGGAACAAATGGCTCATCTGGTACATCTGGATTTACTACGGCAGGTACCTCTGGTACTTCCGCAGATAGTGGCACATCAGGTTCAGCAGGTACATCTGGTACTTCAGGTACATCACAAACCTCAGGTACAGCAGGTTCAAACGGAACCTCAGGTACAACTGGAGACGATGGTACCTCAGGTACAGCAGGTCAATCTGGTACTTCAGGCACATCTGATACCTCAGGTACAACAGGTTCAGCTGGTACTTCTGGTACTTCAGGTGATAATTCAAGCGCTACTTCAGGTACAAGTGGTGAAAGTGGTACATCAGGTTCTTCAGGAGCTAGCTCAACTTCAGGTACAGCAGGTTCTTCAGGAACTTCGGGTTCAGCAGGTACTTCAGGTACAGCAGGTTCAAACGGAACTTCAGGTACAGCAGGTCAATCTGGTTCTTCAGGTACAAGCGATACTTCAGGAACTTCAGGTTCAGCAGGTACATCCGGTACAACTGGAGATGATAGTACTTCAGGTACAGCAGGCCAATCAGGTACTTCAGGTACAAGTGACACCTCAGGTACAACAGGTAGCGCTGGTACTTCAGGTACAAGCGGAGATAACGCAAGTGCCACTTCAGGTACAAGCGGTGAAAGTGGTACCTCAGGAAGTTCAGGTGCTTCAAGCACATCAGGTACAGCAGGTAGTTCAGGTACTTCTGGTTCAGCCGGTACTTCAGGAACTTCAGGTTCAAACGGAACATCGGGTACAGCAGGTCAATCTGGTTCTTCTGGTACAAGCACAACTTCAGGTACAGCAGGTTCAGTAGGAACTTCAGGTACAACTGGAGAAGATGGAACTTCAGGTACAACTGGTAATAGTGGAACATCGGGTACAAGTGACACCTCAGGTACAACAGGTAGCGCTGGTACTTCAGGTACTTCAGGCGATAATGCTTCAGCAACCTCAGGTACAAGCGGTGAAAGCGGTACTTCAGGTTCTTCAGGTGAAAGTTCAACTTCTGGAACAACAGGTAGCTCTGGCACTTCTGGTTCAGCCGGTACTTCAGGTACCTCAGGTTCAAATGGAACATCAGGAACCGCGGGTTCATCTGGTTCATCAGGTACAAGCACAACTTCAGGTACAGCAGGTTCAGCAGGTACCTCTGGTACAACCGGTGAAGATAGCACCTCAGGTACAACTGGTAATAGTGGTACATCAGGTACTTCAGATACTTCAGGAACAACAGGTTCAGCAGGTACTTCGGGTACCTCAGGTGACAATGCATCAGCAACCTCAGGTACAAGCGGTGAAAGTGGTACCTCAGGAAGTTCAGGTGAAAGTTCAACTTCTGGAACAGCCGGTTCTTCAGGAACCTCAGGCTCAGCAGGCACATCAGGCACTTCAGGTTCAAATGGAACATCAGGAACTGCCGGTTCATCGGGCTCATCAGGTACAAGCACAACTTCAGGTACAGCCGGCTCAGCTGGAACTTCAGGTACTACAGGTGCAGACGGAAGCTCAGGTACAGTAGGCCAAAGTGGTACATCAGGTACTTCAGATACTTCAGGTACAACAGGTTCAGCTGGTACCTCAGGTACCTCAGGTGATAATGCTTCGGCAACTTCTGGTACAAGTGGTGAATCTGGCACATCAGGTTCTTCAGGTGACAGTTCAACATCAGGTACTGCAGGTTCCTCAGGAACTAGTGGTTCAGCAGGTACTTCGGGTACTGCTGGCTCAGCAGGTACTTCAGGTACAGCCGGTGCTTCTAAGACATCTGGTGAAAGTAAAACATCTGGTACTAGTGGTTCAGCAGGTACATCTGGTACTACAGGTGCAGACGGAAGCTCAGGTACAGTAGGTGCTTCAGGGACTTCAGGTACAAGTGATACAAGTGGTACAACCGGTTCAGCAGGTACTTCAGGTACTAGTGGCGATAATGCTTCAGCTACTTCTGGTACTTCAGGTGTAAGTGGAACTTCTGGTTCATCAGGTGCTTCAAGCACTTCCGGAACAGCCGGTTCTTCAGGAACTTCAGGTTCAGCAGGTACATCAGGAACTACAGGTAGCGCAGGTACATCTGGTACTTCAGGTTCATCACAAACCTCAGGTGAAAGTAAATCTTCAGGAACTTCGGGTTCAGCAGGAACTTCAGGTACTACAGGTGAAGATGGTAGCTCAGGTACAGTGGGTGCTTCAGGTACTTCTGGAACAAGTGATACTTCAGGAACAACAGGTTCAGCAGGTACTTCAGGTACTTCAGGTGATAACGCAAGCGCTACTTCAGGTACAAGCGGTGTATCAGGAACTTCAGGTTCATCAGGTAATAGCTCAACATCAGGTACAGCAGGTTCTTCTGGTACCTCAGGTTCAAATGGAACTTCAGGAACTAATGGTACTGTAGGTTCAAGTGGCACTTCAGGTGATAGTAAAACTTCAGGAAGTTCAGGTACAGCAGGTTCATCAGGTTCATCTGGTTCATCAGGTACAAATGGTACAGTAGGCTCTTCAGGTACAAGTGGTAACGCTGCTACTTCAGGTAGTTCAGGTACTTCTGGCTCAAACGGTTCAAGTGGTACTTCAGGTACAGCTGGTACAGCAGGTAGTTCAGGTACAAGTGACACCTCAGGTACATCAGGTTCAGCTGGATCTTCAGGCTCAAGTGGTGACAGTAAAACATCTGGTACAGCTGGTACAGCTGGTAGTTCTGGTACTTCAGATACTTCAGGTACAACTGGTAGTGCTGGTACCTCAGGTACCTCAGGCGATAATGCTTCAGCAACCTCAGGTACTTCAGGTGTAAGTGGAACTTCTGGTTCATCCGGTGCTTCAAGTACATCAGGTACAGCAGGCTCTTCAGGTACAAGTGGTTCAGCCGGTACTTCAGGTACAACAGGTACTGTAGGTTCAAGCGGTACTTCAGGTGATAGTAAAACTTCAGGAAGTTCAGGTACAGCAGGTTCTTCAGGTACTAGTGGATCTTCGGGTACAAATGGTACTGTAGGTTCATCAGGAACTTCAGGAGTAGCATCTACTTCGGGTAGCTCAGGTACTTCAGGTTCAAACGGATCTTCAGGTACGAGCGGTACAGCAGGTACAGCTGGTTCATCAGGTACTTCAGATACTTCAGGAACTTCTGGTTCAGCAGGCTCATCAGGTTCAAGTGGTGATAGTAAAACAAGTGGTACAGCAGGTACTGCAGGCTCATCAGGTACATCTGATACTTCAGGTACAACAGGTAGTGCAGGTACATCTGGTACTTCAGGTGACAACGCAAGTGCTACTTCAGGTACTTCAGGTATAAGCGGAACTTCCGGTTCATCAGGTGCTTCAAGTACTTCAGGAACAACTGGTTCTTCTGGTACATCAGGTTCAAACGGAACTTCAGGTACAACAGGTACTACAGGTTCAAGCGGAACTTCAGGCGAAAGCAAAACATCAGGATCTTCAGGAACATCAGGTTCTTCAGGAACATCCGGATCTTCAGGTACAAACGGTACTGTAGGTTCTTCAGGAACTTCAGGAGTAGCAGCTACTTCAGGTAGCTCAGGTACTTCGGGTTCAAATGGTTCAAGCGGTACTTCAGGTACAGCTGGTACAGCTGGTTCATCTGGTACTTCAGATACCTCAGGTACAAGTGGTTCAGCTGGTACAGCCGGTTCTTCAGGCGACAGCAAAACTTCAGGTACAGTAGGTACTTCAGGTTCATCCGGTACTTCAGATACTTCAGGTACAACTGGTAGTGCTGGTACTTCTGGTACCTCAGGTAATGTAGCAAGCGCTACTTCAGGTACAACAGGCACAAGTGGTTCAAGTGGTACATCAGGTAATTCTAGTACTTCAGGAACAGCTGGTTCTTCAGGAACATCAGGTAGCTCAGGTACTTCAGCTTCTTCAGGTACAGCAGGTAGTTCAGGTACAGCCGGAACTTCAGGTTCATCAGGTACAAGTGATACTTCAGGCACTTCAGGTTCGTCTGGTAGTTCAGGTTCATCAGGAGAAAGTAAAACTTCAGGTACAGTAGGTACTTCAGGTTCATCAGGTACAAGTGACACTTCTGGTACTACAGGTTCAGCAGGTACATCTGGTACTAGTGGTGATGTAGCAAGCGCTACTTCAGGTACAACTGGTACTAGTGGCTCATCAGGTACTTCAGGCGAATCTAGTACTTCAGGTACCGCAGGTTCTTCTGGTACATCAGGTTCAAACGGAACTTCGGGTACAGCCGGTACAGTAGGTTCTTCAGGAACAAGTGGAGAAAGCAAAACATCAGGATCTTCAGGAACATCAGGTTCTTCAGGAACATCCGGATCTTCAGGAACAAATGGTACAGTAGGTAGTTCAGGTACTTCAGGAGTAGCATCTACTTCAGGTTCATCTGGTACTTCGGGTTCAAATGGTTCAAGCGGTACTTCAGGTACAGCAGGAACAGCAGGTAGCTCAGGTACTTCTGATACTTCAGGAACTTCGGGTTCAGCTGGATCCTCAGGAAGTTCAGGTAACAGTAAAACTTCAGGAACAGCTGGTACTGCTGGTTCATCAGGTACATCTGATACCTCAGGTACAACAGGTTCAGCTGGTACTTCAGGTACATCAGGAAACTTAGCAAGCGCAACTTCAGGTACTACAGGTACTTCAGGAAGTTCAGGTACTTCAGGTAATTCTAGCACTTCAGGAACTGCAGGTAGTTCAGGCACTTCAGGTTCAAACGGAACCTCAGGTTCTGCAGGAACAGCAGGTAGTTCAGGTACTTCAGGTGAAAGTAAAACATCAGGAAGTTCAGGTACAGCCGGTTCTTCAGGTACTAGTGGATCTTCGGGTACAAATGGTACTGTAGGTTCAAGTGGTACTTCAGGTAATGCTGCAACCTCAGGAACAGCTGGTACAAGTGGATCTAACGGTTCAAGCGGTACTTCAGGTACAGCAGGAACAGCAGGTAGCTCAGGTACTTCTGATACTTCAGGAACTTCAGGTTCAGCAGGTACTTCAGGTTCAAGCGGTAATAGCAAAACTTCAGGTACTGCTGGTACGGCAGGTTCATCAGGTACTTCAGATACAAGTGGTACAACAGGTTCAGCTGGTACTTCAGGTTCATCAGGAAATCTATCAAGTGCAACTTCAGGTACTACAGGTACAAGCGGATCTTCAGGTACTTCAGGTAATTCTAGTACTTCTGGAACAGCAGGCTCATCAGGAACAAGTGGTTCAAACGGAACTTCAGCTTCATCAGGTACAGCAGGTAGTTCAGGTACTTCAGGTGAAAGTAAATCATCAGGTACATCAGGTTCTTCAGGTACAGCTGGTTCTGCGGGTACAGCAGGTACTTCAGGTGTAGCAGGAGCTAGTACAACATCCGGTACTTCTACTACATCAGGAACTGCTGGTTCATCTGGTACAACTGGTACAGCAGGTACTTCAGGTGTAGCAGGAGCTAGTAATTCAGCAGGTACATCAACTTCAAGTGGTACTTCAGGTACTACAGGTACAGCAGGTACTTCAGGTGGACAAGGTTCAAGCGGTACAGGTTCAGGATCAGGTTCTTCAGGAACAGCAGGTACTTCAGGATCAAGTGGTACTAGCGGTTCATCAGGTACTTCAGCTTCAAGTGGAACTAGCGGTTCATCAGGTACTTCAGGAAGTTCAGGTACAACAGGTACAGGTGGTACTTCAGGTGGTAGTGGATCTTCAGGTACTCAAGGATCTTCAGGTACTTCAGGTTCAAGCGGTACAAGTGGATCATCAGGTTCATCAGGTACTTCAGGTTCAAGCGGTACAAGTGGATCATCAGGTTCATCAGGTACTTCAGGAAGTTCAGGTACTTCAGGTTCAAGTGGTACAAGTGGAACAGGATTTACTACTATATCAAACTGGGCTGATAATAGAATATTAACAGCAACTAGTAGTAATAGTGCTAATGCTGAATCAAACTTAACGTTTGATGGTAATACATTAAAACTTGAAAAAGCATTCTTACAAGCAAATCAAGTAACGTTAACAGCTAACTCAACTACTGCAATCTTAGATAGTGTAAATAATATTAACGTATCTATGGGTATTACCTTAGAATACATTATTATGGATATTGACGCTCAAAATATGAGAGGTGG
>Ga0208161_1001649_pt1 | contig 11810 bp, 24 predicted proteins | sample CB_VirMetaG_3_FD_184538 | JGI IMG/M metagenome (GOLD analysis project Ga0208161, IMG submission 184538) | Freshwater to marine saline gradient viral communities from Chesapeake Bay - CB_1508_1S Viral MetaG (SPAdes) (version 4) | ecosystem: Environmental > Aquatic > Marine > Coastal | place: USA... | reverse complement strand
ATTCAGAACATGTTATATTATATAAGTCATTAGGAGGTAATTATGACATTTGGAAAACGTAGAAAAAAGACCGAAGAAGAAATCGACGAGTCTTCAGAAGAAACAGTTGAACCAACGGAACCAACAAAACTCAAGATCAATCTTGGGCAATTGCTTGGCAACGGAAGTGATAAGGATCCTCGTATCATTGGTTTGTTTGGTGGTGTTGAGGAAGAGAAAGCAGGAGAGCTTTGTTACCATCTTATAACAATGTCGGAACCAGAACCGCCTGTATTGGACGAAGAAGGGGAAGAGATTCCGCCTGAACTTGTCGAGGACATTACATTTTACATTTCAACATACGGCGGCTCTGCTGATGATATGTTCTCGATTTATGATGTAATGAACTTTGCGAAGACTCGTTGCGATGTTGTAACCGTTGGTCTTGGAAAGGTTATGTCTGCTGGTGTTCTTCTTCTTGCTGCTGGAACGAAAGGAAAGCGCAAGATTGGACGCAACTGTCGTGTGATGATCCATGCTGTCTCTGCTGGTAATGTTGGAACTATCCATAACCTTGCAAATGAGCTGGAAGAGATTCAACATCTTCAGGAGGCTTATATTGATGCAATTGTTGAGAACTCGAATTTTACGAAGAGATCTCTTAAGAAACTTATGGATCGAAAGGTGAATGTATATTTATCTGCTGAAGAAGCCATAGAACATGGAATTGCTGATATTTTGATCTAATTATAGTAAAAAGGATTCAATAATGGATAAAATTTTCTATAACGAGTCCTCCGCCGTTAAACTTGGGTGGTCCCCCGATTGGTTTGGGGCCTCCCATTTTGACGAGGAGTTGCTCAAAAAGGTCAAGAAGTTTCAACAAGAGCACGGATTAACTGCTGACGGCTTGGTGGGACCAACGACCTATCGTCGCATCTGGACCGAGAGAGAAGCATCGCTTGCCGACTATCGACCAAAGACTATTGCCAACCGAGGTCAATCTTATATTATCTGCAACAATGACTATGTTGAGATTAATTGGCCTCGTGTTGTGCTTCCAATTGAAGCGGATGGCTTGAGATTAACATCAGGCTATAAAACAGTCCAAGAGAAAAGAAAAGTAACAAACTTTGTTTGCCATTGGGATGTCTGTCTTTCATCAGAGTCTTGCTTCAAGGTTCTAAAGAACAGAGGAATCTCCGTTCATTTTGCTATTGATAATGATGGAACAATCTATCAGTTCTTGGATTGCAATCATATCGCCTATCATGCTGGTTCAACCAAATGGAACTCAAACTCTGTTGGTGTTGAAATAGCCAATGCTTATTATCCAAAGCATCAAGGTTGGTATAAGTCTAAAGGCTTTGGTGAGAGACCTTTGTGGGAAAACAAAAAGGTTCACGGCTCAACCCTTGATCCTTTCTTGGGCTTTTATGATGTTCAACTTGAGGCTCTTCAGGCTCTTATGAAAGCAATGAACAAAGCCTATGATATTCCGTTCGTTTGCCCAATCGCTCCAAATGGAGAAACATCAACAGGTGTTTCAAGTGTTGCTGCTGCTGGAAGGTTCAACGGCTTTATATCACATTATCATTTAAAGAAGACCAAAATTGATTGTGCCGGTCTTGATCTTAAACAACTGCTCGAGGAAATAAAATAATGTCAAATAAACTTACAAAAGAAATGCTTGATGCTTTGATTAAAGAAGCAATGTTGCAGGAGAGAGAACTTGATATTAAGTACCCTGCTACTCTTAAAAATTTTGATATCAACCGCTCCAAAAAACACATCGGTCTCGAACCTGCTGAATTAGACAATCTATCTGGCGAGGACGGAGATAAAAGCGACTTAACTTTTGATGACTACGCCCAGTCTTACTTAGATAAAGAACCAGAGTTTAATAAACTAAAGACAAGCGGAACACAAAAATACAAAAAGGCCGCCAATGATGTTGAGGACTTGGTGGCAAAAGGCTTCACGACATCACAAGCAGCTTCTGAACTCGACCCAAGCAAAAAATTAGGATTTGCACAATCTAAATCTCTGGCTTTCAAGACAATGAATACAATCTCAGCAGATCCAGACGATGCATCGGCAATGGGTTCTTTTCCTGAAGGTATCGCAACAGCAACTCAAACTTTTTTTGCCGGACAAAACTCTTTGTTCTCGAGAATAGAAAGAATAAATGATTTTTATAATAGAATTTATAAAACACCATCTGGCGGTACCCAAAAAGACAGAATAAACAACATCCTGAAGCAGTACAGTAATAATTACTCAGAATTATTATCTGGTGTTATTTTTGCTGACTATCTTTCAACACTTGTTCAAGAAACAGATGCAGGCGCCGCTGCTTATAATTTTGAAGCATTATTAGCTATGATGTCTGGTGGTCGTGTCAAAGGAAAAGAAACCACTTCTGCTGGTAAAATGGGTGTAACTGATTTTATAACCAATAAAAATATGCAAGGAAGTGCCAAGTATTACACAGATTATAGTGGCATCTCTCAATCCTCATCGGGCTTTAAAGAAAACGAACCAATTTTTTATATCATTGCTATAAAAATGACCGCTGGTGCTGGAAGCACAACTCCGTCTGGCAAAAAGGGTGCGAGTGGGGCCGGACCTACATCAGATCCCCAAAGCATTAAAGAGTTACATGTTTATAATATGATAATCATGAAAACAAGTCCAACTGATTTTCTATTGAAAGATGGCTCTGGTGAGATTCATGAGATCAGCGGTGTTGGAGCAAAGTTGAAGATAAATAAGGTAGAATATTATAAAAACCCAGCGGTTCTCAGAATCGGAAGAAAGAGCGATGATTTTCAGGATGCTCTTATTAAAAATATGAATGCCACCATCAAAGATGGAGCGAATGATGACGAGAAGAAGGCAGCAATTGTTATCCAACAAATGAAAGCTGCCCTTGAGAATTCTCAAGAAGCAACTCAAAAAATAACCGCATATGCCTCAAGTGGCGAACAAGCTACTGGAGATGAGGCGGTAAAAGCACTTAAGCAAGCAGAAGCCGCCTCTAGGGAATTGGCTTCAAAAGGCTATGGTCAAACATTAAGTGAAAACAAAATGAAAGAACTTGATCTAATGATCGAGAATATGGTTAAACAATTCCTAAAAGGATAGCATAATGATAAAACTTTATAACCCTTGTCCTTCGTGTGGGTGTGACCCCTGCGATTGCGATTGGGGCAGAAAATTAAGGATAATTAAATGATTTTTTTACTAATAACGATGGCTCTCGCTGAAGAGCCGTCACCTGTTATCGTCTATAAACAGGAAACAGAGATCGACTTCGAAGCGGTTGATATCGAAGGGCAACTTGTCAAGCCCGAAGGGACCTTGGTTCAAGAAAGACAAGAAGCATTGTTCAACCCGCTCATTCGCTTGAGAATGGATTGGGATGAAGAAATTTCACAAAGCGTTAATGAAATCAAATAATGGAGGAATAGTGAAGCATTATAATAACGGTCAAGAATTATCAACAAAAGTATTAAACGGAGTTAACAAACTCGCAAACAATGTAGGATCAACATTAGGCCCTCGGGGAAGAACCGTCGGCATTATGTATCAGGGAGAGAACATCCCAATGGTAACAAAAGACGGCGTAACCGTCGCAGAGCACATAACCTTTGAGGATCCATTTGAGAACATGGGAGCACAGATTGTAAAGCAAGCAGCTAAGCAGTCAGCTTCAAATGCCGGAGACGGAACGACAACGGCAACTATTCTCACTCGTGGTATTCTGAACCGAGCACAAAAGTATATTGTGGCTGGTGCTTCACCAACCGAAATCAAGCGAGGAATGGATAAGGCTTGCGAGGCAATTGTAGCAAACCTCAAGGAAATCGCAAGACCTGTTCAATCCAAGCAAGACATTGAACATGTCGCAACCATCTCGGCAAACAACGACAAAGGCATCGGAACTCTTATCGCCAATGCTGTTGACTCTGCCGGAAAAGACGGTTCGGTTCTCGTTGAAGAAGCGAGGTCAATCAATACATCTTTGGATTTAATCGAAGGTTTCAGAATCGATCAAGGTTGGTTGTCATCAAAGTTTATCACAAACGAGAGACAGAACACAGCCGAGTACCACGATCCTCTTATCCTTATCACAGATGAGCAAATTGATACAGTTGAGCAAATCTATCCTGCTTTAGAGTTGGCCGCAAAAGACCAGCGACCTCTTCTTATTGTTGCCAATGAAGTTGAAGGTCAAGCACTTGCAGCTTTAATTGCAAATGCTGTCCGAGGAACAATGAAGGTGTGCGCTGTCAAATCGCCACGCTATGGTGAAGAACGACGCTCTATTTTAAGAGATTTGGCCGCAACTGTCGGAGGGGTATTCATTACCCGTGAAGATGGTTTGCTTTTAAAAAATGTACAATTAAAGCAATTTGGAAGATCAAAGTCGGCAACCGTTTCCAAGTTCGCAACGACAATCGTTGGAGGCCAAGGTGATGAGGAAACTATTGAGACACGAATTGAAGCAATTAAAAACGAGATTCAGGAAACAGAAGACATGGCAACATGCGAAAGACTGCAAGAACGAATTACAAGATTGGCTTCTGGTGTTGCTGTTATCCGTGTGGGTGCTGCGACCGAAGTCGAAATGATTGAGAAGAAGCACAGAATTGATGATGCTCTTGAGGCTGTTCGTTCTGCTTTGGAAGAAGGTATTCTTCCCGGCGGTGGTGTTGGTTTAATCAGAGCATCCACAGGATTATATGTCGAGACAGACAATGAAGAGCAAGCACTTGGAGCCAAGATTATCCTTGATGCTGTACAAGAGCCTTTACGACAACTTTGCATTAATTCAGGTGAATCACAAGATTTGATTGTTGATGGTGTCATACATAAATCTAGAAACGAGGGATACAATTTCCTCACACGAAACTATGTAGATATGCTCAACGAAGGCATCATTGACCCTTGTAAAGTTACTCGCTGTGCTCTACAAAATGCCGTATCAGCCGCATCAACTTTGTTAACAATGAACTATGCGATTGTGAGCACGAAGGACTAATTACAGCATGGATAATAGAATGGACACCAATGCTCACTTAATATCATTAATTCAAGAACTTCGCAGCGATCTCCAGCGAATGGCTGAGAAGCAAGATGAAATGAATCAAGATGTTAAGAAGATAAAAGAAGCAGTTTATAACCCAGACTCTGGTCTTTATGCGAGAATAAGAGATCTGGAACAATGGAAAGAAACTTATTCAAAAGTTACTTGGGGTGTCCTTACGACTGTGTTGGGTCTAGTTACTGCGACAATATATAAAATGATAATTGGGGCTTGACAAGAGCCCCAAAACATGTTATAATATATTATAAACTCTGGAGGTATTATGAGAGTTAGATTAACATATTCTGTGGAACTGGAAGATGTTCCTGATTCTGTAGCAGAACTAATTGAAGGCGAGTTATTTCGTATTGATACAGTAAAAGAAAACATTGGCCAAGCCTATAATGCTTTGAGCCAAGATGAACCACATTTGGACCTTGTGGCCAAGTCTCTCGATAAAGCAAGACAGACCCTTGGAGCAATTGATATGAGACTGAGCGAATGCGAAAGCATTCTTGCTGGTTACGAAAGAGCAATGAACCCTCCGGAAGAGCAACCGCAACTGGCTCCTCCTCCGCAGCCACGAGCCCCACAACCGGCTCCTGCTCAAGCACAAGGAAGAGTCCATAAATACAATCCTCCTTATACCGTCCCCAAAGACGAACCAGCCGAGGATCAACAATTCGATGGAGAAACAAATTAATGTTCTGTTATAGAGAAGGGGATCTCGTAAGCATCCCACAAGACACATGGCTTTTTAATGAAGAATCATTGCATAATAGCCTTCTTTTTCCAAAGAAGGTTGTTGACGTACCCTCTATCGCCTGTGTCGTTTCATCTGAAAAAGATGGTAATCTATTAAAGGTTTTTATTAAAAATGAGTATTTTCTGGTCAAGTCTAAAGATGTTCACTTTGCAAACAGGATGGTCCGCAATGCTAGTTGAATTAACAAGGGTCGAACCTGCAAATGATACAATCAAGGTCAACAGGGTTTATGTGAATCCTTCTCACGTTGTTTCAGTTGTCGAGGACAATCTAAAATATCATTCTCTAAAAGAATCTTTGATTGAAGCAGGTGTGCATCACCAAATGATCATTTCTGAAGTTAAAGTCTTTGACGGCACCACAGTTGAGACAATGCTCGTGCTTGGTGCTCCGAGAACAATTAAAGAGAAGATAAATAATAAAAAACAAATTTTAAGAGGTTAAAGTGTATTATTATAAAGTTATAGGATATGGCGCGTGCCAATGGTGCCAACGAGCAAACTCTCTTCTTTTGCAAGAGAAATTGCCTTTTGTTGCAACATGGATTGAAAATTCTTGGGCTCTTGTTCATCATTATAAAACTAATTATGGTATGGACACAGTACCAGTTGTTTTGAAAGTTAATTTTGAAACAGGAGAAGAACATGTCATCGGCGGATTCACAGACCTCAAAGAACATATTGACCAAGGGCTACATAAAGAAAGCGATAAAGAAGCTGACTAAGTACGCGTATGACGAACTTTATGTCCTTGTTGAGTTCGTTGAAGAAAGCCAAGAGTGTTCTTTTGGTTCAGATTACCAAGATGATTATGATCCTGAGTTAGTCGGAGATATTGAGATAGGAGATGACTTGGAAATAGAAGAGAAATATTATTCTTTAATACACGAGATCGGTCACGCTATTCTTCATTATCAAGATAGAGAACCAGACAATGTAATACTTCTTGAAGTGTCTGCTTGGGTTGAGGGGTTAATGAAAGCCCGAGAACTTAATTTAAAAATAAACGAGGAAGAATTTGAGAAGCAAATGTTTCACGCATTAGATTTATACAGAGAGGTGAATAATGAGCAATAAAGAAACAATTTTGAAACCATGGGGATTTGAAATCATCTGGGCCAAGACAGACAAGTATGTCGGCAAAATTCTTCATATAAACGAAGGGCAAAGATTATCTCTCCAGTATCACGTTATGAAAGAGGAGACGATTTATGTTTTGGAAGGTGTACTTGAATTGGTTCTGGAAGAAGGATCACGAAGAGATAAACAATCTATATTTCTTGAACCCGGAGATTCGTTTCATATCCCACCTTTAACCGTTCATCGTTTTGCCGCCAGTCAACGAACCGATGTTAAGTTGATGGAGGTATCAACGACAGAGTTAGATGATGTCGTGAGAATCGAAGACGACTATTCAAGATCATAACTACTATTTACTGCATGGGGGGAATCGTCATGCGGAACATCAAACATTTATTATTAGGGATCATTGCTCTTTCATTAATGGGCATTGGTCCCTTTTTTGGTTCAATAAGCCATATTGACAAGGTTAGATCATCTTATATGATAAGTTGTTTTGCTAATGATCAATTGATTGGAGCGGGCTCTGGAAATCACTTTACTCATAGAGGACAAAAGTTTGTCCTTACCGCTTATCACGTAATTGAAGAGTGTGATAAGATTATTGTTATGGAAGGCAATGATCAAATTTTTAAATTAAATGCGGTTGTTGTTGATGAATTGTTAGACTGGGCTGTTTTAAAGCCAGAGGAAGATCTTCTGTTGAGACCAGTCAAATTTAAAAGAACTTATCCTAAATTAGGAGAAGCAATCGATATGGTATCTTGGCCATCCGACTATGGAATGGTTTATACAAAAGGTATTGTTTCAGGCCAACGTTATTTGAGTTATTATGTTCAAACATTCTGTTGGCTTGGGTCATCTGGGGCATCTGTTTTCACAGATGACGGAAAGTTTATCGGAGTGCTTCACGGAATCAAAGTTGGATATTACTCGAGTGATGGCGATGGTCAACTCTTAAATAATATGTGCTTGGTTCGACCGCTTACTAGCATCACCGACAAAGATTTATATGAGGCACTGCGAGACTATGACGGAGGTGAAGCAAGGCACATTACTTACTGACCAAGGGAAGGTGGGTATTGTGATTAAGATTTATAAAATCGGAGCAACCTCTCAAACAGATAGAGGAGTGCAACAAATCCATTGGGATGAGTCTTACCACATTTATTATTCAGATGGTACTCATGCTTATATGAATAAGTCTGCATTTGATATTTTAGTTATAACAGGAGACATTAAAATTTTATGACCTCCTACTACCCTACTACTACCCCCCTACCCCCCTCCTTTCTCTTTTCCCGTAAGGCACGGCTATGTACCTGATACCTTTCAATGATTACGAGGTTATGGTTATGGACAAGTACCTGTGGCTGGACTATTGTATCGAGCGAACTTGGAACGAGTATTACAGATGCTATTACGGCAAGGTCGAATTGTCCGAGGAAGAAGACGAAAGAATAATTAAAATGATGGAATTAATCTATGATTTCGAGCAAAAGATAATTGATGTCCTCGATTCTACTTACATAGATTTCTTTATGATCGATCAATACAAGGAGCAATGCGGTGTTCGAGATTGGCCAACTCGTGTATGTTAAGTCTGTGAGCGACCGTGTGTATTTAGGTATGGTCACCAAGAACATATTATACCTGAATAACTTCGAGGAAGCATTCTACGAGATTTATCTTATCGGTAGCGGAGACAAAGTTTCTGTCCCTGCCGCTTTTATTGTTCCTGTCCCAAAAGATGAGATCGCCGGTCTGAAGGCAGCCGATCCGAAAATTCCGTACTGGCCGGACACAGATTAAAATTCATCGAAAATGTAGTTTCAAACTGGCTTTTGAGCGATTTTGAGTAAGTAATGTTCGAGAACTTTACATAATTAAATAGTTTCGAGTTTAAACAAAATTCATCCATTTTGGGCTTTGAACCTATATTTTCACCAATTTCAAGTAATTTGGTATTCATTACTTTACATAATTAAGAAGGCTTTCGGATTTTAAATACATTTCACCATTATGTAAGTTAAACCTTACATTTCGATGATTTTAAGTAAATAAGATCCGAGAACTTTACATAATTAAAAGAGATTTCGGCTTAATACAAACTATAACTTGCCGGACAGAATTTGTCCACCTTTTTTAATAACTTTTTTTTCATTATTTATATAATAAATAATGCGATTTGGCCTTGACAAAATACACATAGCGTGATACAATGTATATGTAACACATACGGTTCTATTTATTATTGGAGGGAAACATATGTTACCATTAAATGTAGGCATATTCGCTGAATATGAAAAGCGTTTCGAGCAACGCAAGAAGAATATGGCGGCTTACGCTGCTTTGTGTCAATTTGTCGAGAGCATAGGAGATTATCCTGACAGCGATGATCCCGCTGTGCAGGTTTTGATTAATAAATTGTGGGATGAAATGATTGATCAGATTGAGAAAGTTCGTGATGTTTCGGAGCAATGAGAGCCTTGATGCCTCACGAAAGATACCAAGATGTAAATGTTGGTGATCTCATTATATTATCAAAAGATAATCATGGCGCAAAGCGATACTTTGGAGAAGTGCAGGTTGTAACTTGGGTTCCGGACAATTGGGCCGGAAGGACTAGGGTAATCTATTTCAATAGAAACGATTGGATCGAGGTTCACTCTATAAAGCGGAACCAAAAATGGCATGTCCGTCTCGGAGAATTCGAGGTCTTAAAAAAATATAAAAAAACTTCTTGACAAATAATATAGAATAGGATACATTGTTTATATCAGCGATGATGCTGACCAATCATTGGAGATATGATGCCTAAAATGAGAACATGCCGAGAATGTGGCGATGAGTTTGATAGTAATTCACGATGGAAACGAGAGGTCAAAGGATACATAAATGTATGTCCTTTCTGTACCGAAGAAATGGGAGGCGATCCGGCTCCTGAAATACGAGGCTTTGTAACTGGCTCCGGCAAGATGCAAGACATATCGTTTGTCCGCTTTGAAAGCAAAGCAGAGGCTGATGAATATAAGAAGGCTTGGTATGCTTCGTCAGGTGGCAATGCTATCCGTAATGGTCACAAACTTAACAAAATCAAATATGAACATGCCGGACACAATGCCGGTAATGAGAACCATAAGGGGAAATCATAATGGCTTATAAAAAGAACTGGCGATCCTCCAAATGCACTTTGGAGGAAGCCGCCGCTATGTTACGAATGGTGGCACAAGATTACACCGACCAAAGGTTTACTGTCCGCATCATCACTGATGACGGAGGTAGACATTTGGCTGTCTATGCTGAATACGGTGAGCACGGTGAAGAACCATATCACAGCGAGATAGATCCACATTTTATGGACTGGCGAACCGTATGGTTTCAAGTTCCTCGTGGATATATCGAGGGTGTAATGGAGGTCAAAGATGCTGGAGGCGACTGAACTTGTCGGTAGGCTCGTTAGAATTGCCGGAAAGATCGGGATTATTGCGGACTGTAATTATTCAGAGGAAACCGATATATGGTCTATTAGTGTTCGTTTGACCGATGGAGAGCAATTTATCTCGTATCCAACAATAATACATCGTTTTTTGATATAAAAATAAAAAACTTTCTTGACATTTGAAACCAAACGAGATACACTGTTATTATGAAAACAAATACAAGGTATTGGGAAATGAATGAGAAACAGTACGATAGTCAGTTCACCGCAAAGTGGAGATCGCATTTTTGGAAAATCAATAAAGAATGCTTTGTTCCGCTTCCATTTGATTTGAGCGATATAGCACACACAGATAATGAAACAATTTTGCCCTATGTTCAAGCCGCCAATGTGCATATGAAAAAATGGCATTGGCCTAGAACTATAAAATCTTTAGAGATTTTACGAAAGATCATATCCGGAACAACTACTTTTGCCAGAGTATTGTTCATAGGGCTGCATTTGTTGGTTGTACTTATATTCGGGGGATCTATTGTTAGTGTGGGCTTATTGGGCATAGTAATCTTTTGGATTACTTACGCCTTGTTTTTTATTACAATGTGTCTAGGCTGGAACACTGGTGAAATGCTCCCCGACACAGACCCAGCGGTTGCCATAACTATGGCATGGCCGTGTGTATACGCCATATATTTCATTTCGCTTAGCACATTATTTAATCTCGTTTCACCCGATGATCATGGAAAATCTGAACTTTTTTCTTGACAAATGAAACCAAACAAGATACATTATAAACACCAACAGCATTGGAGGATAAATGCAAACAACATACAAACAAATCTTATCTGCCGCTCATAGCGTTCTTGATCGAATTTCAAGCCACTACCGTACTGGTAGGTGGGTGGGTACTTTCGATGATTTTGTCACATACGACAATTCACAGACACTCACGGTCAATATGGTCAAAGAACTGCTTGATTGTATTGAACAGGGCGAGGTGGATCTTCCTATCTCTTTGGTCGGAGGGGACACTATTTATGTTGACACCGATGTTTACGGTTGGTTGGGAGATAAAATATGAGAATAAAAACTAGAAACTGGCACGCTGTGAACGCTCACCAACGCAAAGGTGGTGCTCATACACATAAGCGTAAGCATCAAGACAAGAATGCTTGTCGCAAGTCTAAATCTCAAAGATGGTCTGATGATTAGTCTTGACGATATAACATACGATAACATATACATAGGTGCGGAGGTTCGTGATTTAACGACCATCCCTCCTATTCTTGGCTTTATTGTTGATATAGAAGAATACGGCTGGGCCGATGATTTCAATGGCAACTGTGTTGCTTTTTCTTATTTCATTACGGTAAAAAACTGTGATGGGAACTATTACGAATTCGATATGGCCGAGACAACCACCCTTAAACTTGTCGTGAGGACAGAAAAATGATT
>Ga0208161_1001647_pt1 | contig 11814 bp, 10 predicted proteins | sample CB_VirMetaG_3_FD_184538 | JGI IMG/M metagenome (GOLD analysis project Ga0208161, IMG submission 184538) | Freshwater to marine saline gradient viral communities from Chesapeake Bay - CB_1508_1S Viral MetaG (SPAdes) (version 4) | ecosystem: Environmental > Aquatic > Marine > Coastal | place: USA... | reverse complement strand
TAGGGGAATGGCTAACCATGATTATTTCGGAGTCTGTACGGAAATCGTCCGGACGATGGAAAGCGCTTGGTCGATCGGGACAACCCTTGCGGACGCGCGGACCGAAGCGCCGCGCCGGTCGAAGATCCATGCTAAACTCGACGATTGTATCCTTCTATCGGAGTTCACCTATCGCGAGCGCCCGTTCGCGCTTTATGCGGACCTTCGGGAAAGCGGTTTGACGTTCCGATTGGTAGCGGAGGATCGCGAAGGGTTCCCGATTCGATTGGTCGAAATCGACGGGGAAGGTATGCGGATTGGCGATCGGACGTTAGAATCGGGGCGCGCGACCGATCGCGAGCGCGACGAAGCGCTAGTGTCGCTAGCCATTCTATCGCTAGCGCTTCGGTATATCGCGGGAGTCTAACGCGCCTACCCTTAGCGGCGCGTCGATCGGCAACGGTCGGCGCGCCGCTTTCGTTTTCTCGTAGGGTATAGGTTATCGGACGTTAGGCGGAAGGCGGATGGACGCGCGATCCGCTAAGGCGCGTCCGGTCGGATCGCGCGCGTCGATCGACCCGCGACCCGGCGCGCGGGTCCGATAACTTCGTTCAACATAACGCGCGATATCGGACCTTCGTTTCCGGAAATAGGTTATCGGACCTCCACCCCTCCCCTACCCTACCCCCTACCCCCCGCGCCCCCCGTACCCGGTTCCGGGTTGCTTGACGCCCACACTGCAAGACTGCAGAGTCAGAAAGTCGATAAGATGGGCGGTTTGACTCTACCTTCGATCCCTGTTACTCTACCTTCCAGACCAAGGTAGAGTCGAGAAACCCAGACTGGAGGACTCACCAGCTCAGTTTTACTCTACCTACTCTACCTACTCTACCTTGAAACAGGTTGCTAGCCACACAGCCCATGGAGGAGAAGACCCAAGAGGACCACATGTCCAGGGACTCTGTACCTTTTACCTTCATCTAAAAGGTAGAGTAGGTAGAGTCGAGGTCACAGAATCCCGACTGGAGGACTCACCGGCTCAGGTTTGTTCGACTCTACCTTGAGTTGCGAAGGTAGAGCGAAACGCCAAAAGGTAGAGTGCAGGAGTCAAAATCCCGACTGCAGTCATCACAGACTCAGTTGAAGGTAGAGTCGAACCCTCCCTGACAGATGTCGGGTAGAATCCGGCATGAGCACGAACCCTCTGGTCCCAGCGAACCTGGACGACTCAGTCCCCGACAATCCGGCAGCGTTCTTCCCTGAAGATCTCATGCCGATCATCGAGAAACTCCCGAAGCCGAACGACGGGCGAATCACCTACACGATCGACATGTGTCTGAACATCCTGAACGCCATCGCCACCTGCGGAGTTATCTACAGGGCAGCGGAAGCATGCGGTGGCTCCTTCGTTGGATGGAAGCACATCAAGGACAACGTCCCTGAGCTCAAGGAGATGGAAGAGCGTGCCTTGGAGATCTACCGGGAACGATTGTCCCTCGCCATTCACAACCGGGCAGTGAACGGATGGCTAGAGCCTGTGTACTTCCAGGGAAATCTCTCAGGGTACAAGCGGCAATTCTCAGACAGACTACTGGAACTGCAAGCGAAGCGTCACATCCCTGAGTATCGTGACAAGCACGAGGTCGACATGAATGTGAAGGGAGGCGTGCTGGTCGTGCCAGCCGCACCGATCTCGACTGATCAATGGCTCGAGGAGGCTAAGAGAAATGAGTTACATCAAGCAGGTGCTGGACATTCTCTCCCAGCGCCAGGAGAACTATGCGGACCCATCGATCAATCACCAGATCACAGCGACGATGTGGAACGCATTCCTCAGTCCTCGACCGCACCCGATAGTTCTAACGCCTGAGGATGTCTGCATCTTCAACATTCTTCAGAAGATTTCTAGGTTGTCTCACGCGACACACGACGACAGTCTCATCGACATTGCCGGATATGTCGAGAACATCTCGAAACTCCACGAGAGTCAACGGAATGCTCCCAAGAAGAGTTCGGTTGGGATATCAGACGATTCCAGTTGAGGTGATGCCGATCGAAGGTGCGAATGGGGTGTATCACAGCAGCCCACCAAAGATCATCATTCACCCAGACCAACCGACACGGGAAGAGATGAACTCACTGATCCACGAATTGCTCCATGCAGTTTGGGATCATTTCAATTTGCCAGATGAGAATGAAGAGCATTGCGTGACATCGCTTGCGAATGGAGTGACTGAGCTGCTCTGTCGCAATCCGAAACTCCGAGAGTATCTATGTCAGTCGAGTGGCGACTAGAAGAAGGTGAAGTCCGAGGCTTCACAAAGCACAATGGCAAGGAGATCGAAGTTGGTTGGTCTCCGCAGCCAGGATCACAGGCATTGTTTCTCACATGCCCTGTGTTCGAGTGCATCTACGAGGGGACGAGAGGACCAGGAAAGACAGATGCACTGATCATGGATTTTGCGCAGCACTGTGGTGCGGAACGCAAGACACCGGACGGGCGACAGTGGTCTGGGTTTGGACAAGAGTGGCGAGGGATCCTGTTCCGACAGAGTTATCCGCAGCTCGCCGACGTCATCATGAAGACGAAGAAGTGGTTGCCGAGACTGTTCGCCGGCATCAAGTTCAACGAAGCGAAGAGCACGTGGCACTGGACAACGGGAGAGTCACTTCGACTCGCATTCATCCAGAAGGAACAGGACTACTGGAACTATCACGGTCACCAGTATCCATGGATTGGATGGGAAGAGTTGACGACATGGTCCAGCTCAGATGTGTATCGCAAGATGATGTCGTGCTGCCGGTCGCCAGTTGCTGCGATGCCTCGTAAGTACAGAGCAACGACGAACCCGTATGGTCCCGGTCACAACTGGGTCAAGTCAAGATTCAAGTTGCCAGTGCCGTCCGGCAAGATCATTGGGAATCTTGTTGCAGAACCTGGAGAGCCAGAACGCATCGCGATCCATGGGCATCTCGACGAGAACCGCATTCTTTTGCTCGCTGACCCCGGATACAAGGACCGTATCAAGGCTGCAGCCAGAAGCAAGGCAGAACTAGAAGCATGGCTTCATGGTTCATGGGACATCGTTGCAGGCGGCATGTTCGACGATGTGTGGGAACCCAAGTACCATGTCATTCCTGCGTTTGTCATTCCTGAGTCGTGGCGGATCGATCGCAGTTTCGACTGGGGATCGAGCAAGCCATTCTCCGTGGGCTGGTGGGCAGAGTCCGATGGCACCGATCTCATGTTCCCGAATGGCAAGGTGATGAGAACTGTGCGAGGGGACTTGTTCAGAATTCATGAGTGGTACGGATGCACCTCAGAGCCGAACGAAGGCTTGAGAATGCTGGCTGCAGATATTGCGAAGGGGATCGTCGAGCGAGAAATCACATGGGGACTCCGCCGCAAGGTAAGTCCAGGTCCAGCCGACTCTGCTATTTTTGCTGTCGAGAATGGGGCGTCTATTGCCACCGACATGGCTCGATACGGTGTAAGATGGACTCGTGCTGACAAGAGACCAGGATCTCGCAAGACGGGTTGGGAGCAAATGCGTAGAATGTTTCGCGATGCTGTTCCCCAAGGGAACAAGCCTCGCGAGAATCCCGGATTGTTCGTTGTAGACCATTGTGATAACTTCATGCGTACAGTCCCTGTGCTTCCCAGAGATCTCGGACGAGATCCAGACGACGTGGACACAGATTCTGAAGACCACATCGCCGACGAGGTTCGGTATCGCGTACGATTCATCGGTCAACGTGCGAAGTCTGGTAGTGTCCTTGGAACTGTTTGATGGCCATTGACAGCATCCATCCTCTGTACCGCGAGTTCGTCGACGATTGGCGAACAATGCGTGACACCTATCGCGGCGAGCGAGTTGTCAAGCACCTTGGTACGAGGTATCTGCCTCCGACTTCGGGTCAGCGGCTGGATGGGATGTCTCCGGGACAGAAGGGATACGAGTCTTATCAGGCATACAAGGAGAGAGCGATCTTTCCCGACTTTGTCTCCTCTGCTGTAGAGGCGATGATCGGGTTGCTGCACAATCGCCCTCCTCGTATCGAGTTGCCCCGACAGTTGGAAGGGCTGCGAGAGAATGCGACTGTCAAGGGTGAGTCGCTCTATGCTCTTCTCCGAAGAATCAACGAGGCTCAGCTGGTCACTGGGCGGATCGGGCTGCTTCTGGATGTGCCCGATGGATCGATGGTCGGGACGCTCCCATACATTGCGACCTACGAAGCCGAAACGATCCTCAATTGGGATGATGGGCGTCGCGAAGAGATTGTTGAACAGACTCTGAACTTCGTCTCTCTGAACGAGAGCGAGTATGAGCGTCAGCCTGACTTCGAGTGGGAGTTCGAAGAGAAGTATCGCGTTCTGACACTTGGTGATCCGTACGACAACCAGACGATGGGCTTGTATCGCGTCGGTCTCTTCCGAGACACGACCGACTTCCGCGAGGATGCACTAATCATCCCGTCTATCGCTGGTCGCACGATGGACAAGATCCCATTCGTGATGATCAACAGCAAGGACATCATTCCTGAGCCTGACGATCCTCCGTTGATTGGACTTGCTCGCCTTGCACTTGCCGTGTATCGTGGTGAAGCCGACTATCGACAAGCCTTGTACATGCAAGGCCAAGATACGCTGGTGATCATCGGCTCTGTGGACGAGAGTGACGAAGTGCGTGCAGGTGCAGGCACGGTCATTCGCTTACCGGAAGGTGGTGATGCCAAGTATGTCGGAACGAATTCGCAAGGTCTACCTGAGATGCGTCTCGCACTTGAGAACGCTCGTAAGGAAGCAGCCGATCTGGGCGGAAAGTTGCTCGACACTGAGCGTCGTTCCGCCGAGGCTGCGGAAGCACTTCGTATTCGGGTCGCAGCTCGAACGGCAACTCTGAACGCGATTGCCATCTCGGGTGCCAAGGGACTCGAGACCACACTCCGCATGGCTGCTCAGTGGGTTGGTGCTGATCCCGAGGAAGTGCTCGTGGAGCCGAACCTCGACTTCACCAACCAGACTCTCGACGGTCGCACCCTGTTCGACCTGATGGCTTCGAAGAACATGGGCGCACCGCTGAGCATCAAGTCGATCCATACGCTGCTTCGTGAGCGAGGCATGACTGAGATGGACTTCGACCGAGAGATGGAAGCGATTGAAACTGAGGAGCCGATTGTTCCAGGGACTGGCGATTCGCCGGATCTGAACATGGAACAGAACGATGGCACGAACATCGAATGAAGAGTTCTTTGATGCACTAGTCCGCCATCAGATCTTTCTGCTGCGGACCAGTGGTGCATTGCGTAATGATGTCATCGCGGTGCTGAATGCCACCGAAGCCGACATTGCGATGCGGATTCGGGAGCGACTCCGCAATGCGAGTGGCTACTCACCAGCAGTGCAAAGACGCATTGAGCGATTGATCGCAGAGATCCGCGATCTTCGTGCTGCTGCATGGCAAGATGCAGAGAGCCTGTGGTTCGGCAACTTCAGAGAGCTGGTGAAGAACGAAGTCAACTTCTTGGCAGCAGCAACTACTGCCGCTGTTCCTGTCGTTGTTGATCTGACTCTACCTCCGGGTCGACTCCTAGAGTCACTTGTGCGGACTCGCCCGTTTGAAGGGAAGGTACTCCGCGACTGGGCAAGGAAGATTGCTGAGGACGACATCAGCCGGATCAGTGACCAGATCAGAATCGGCATCATTCAAGGTGAGGGGTCGAGTGTTATCGCGAGACGAGTGATCGGAACTGCTGCTCTCAAGGGAACTGACGGCATAACTCAACTGTCGCGAAGACAGGCAGAGGCGATCACCAGAACAGCAACTATCTCATTCACCAATGCTGCTCGCGAAGAGTTCTTCGCTGAGAACGCCGATATCTTCACAGAAGAGGTGTTCGTTGCCACATTGGATTCGCGAACTACACCGATCTGCCGTTCTCTTGACGGCAAGAAGTTTGCGGTGCGTGAGGGTCCGCAGCCTCCGCTGCATTGGAACTGTCGTTCGCTTCGTGTTGCTGCAATCACAGACCAGTTGATTGGCGACCGCCCTGCTAACTCCATCTCAGAGAGACAGATCCTCCGAGAGTTCGCACAGCAGGAGGGGCTGGGCAAGTTGGGTGGTAGAGACGACATCCCCTACGGTCTCAAGGCTAAGTATGACAAGTTTGCCCGAAATCGTCTTCGCGAGTCCATTGGGCAAGTACCTGCTAAGACGACCTATCAGGAATGGCTCAAGACCCAATCTAGGGAGTTCCAAGACGATGTTCTTGGTACGACCAGAGCGAAGTTGTTCCGCGAGGGTAAGTTGTCTCTAGACAAGTTCGTCAATCGCGTGGGAGATGAGATCCCATTGCGAGACCTGGCACGAAGAGAGATGGCAGCATTTCGAGCCGCTGGATTGAATCCCAGCGACTACTATTGAAACACCAACACATGTGTGTTGGTAACATAAGGAGTTCACGATGTCGTTGAACTACGTCCATGAGAGTGCGGAAGAGATCCCGGAACAGTATCGCGATCTCTACACGGAGCAGGATGGGAAGTTCATCCTGACTGGCATTGGTGGTGTGAAGACTGAGACGGATGTCATTCGTGTTCAGGAGGCTCTGCGTAAGGAGCGAGAAGAGCATAAGTCCGCTCGACAGGCACTTCACGCTTGGGATGGCCTGTCTCCGGATGAAGTTCGATCTAAGTTGGATCGAATCTCTGAGCTCGAGGTAATGGCTAATGGCAAGGTTGATGATTCCAAGTTGGAAGAATTGGCTGAGGCTCGTGTTCGAAGCCGACTTGCCCCTGTCGAGCGAGAGCTGTCTAAGACTCGAAAGGATCAGGAAACGCTCCTTTCTGAGCTGCAACAGCTGCGAAACGAACGCATTCAGCGGACTGTTCATGACAAGGTTCGTGAGGCTGCGGAACGCCTGAAGATTCGCCCTGAGGCGATGGCTGATGTTCTGCTCCTTGCTGATGCTGTCTTTGAATCCGTGGGCAATGGCGAGGTCTTGACGAAGGACAATCCCTTCGGCGTCTCTCCTGGGCTGAATCCGGCTCTGTGGCTGCAGGACATGCAGGACAAGCGCCCTCATTGGTGGCCAAGCAGCACAGGCGGTGGTGCGAGTGGCAGTGCTGGGCAGGGCTTCGCGAAGAATCCTTGGTCCGCTGACCACTGGAACATGACTGAGCAAGCGAAGATCGTGCGTGAGCACGGCGAGGCTCGTGCTGAACAGATGGCTCGTGCTGCTGGCACCTCTCTTGGTGGCTTGAAGCCGAAGAAATGACCAAGCCATTCGAATTGATCCTCGGCAATTGCATGGATGCATTGCCGAGGATCATTCCCAATATCCATGCATGCATAACTGACCCACCCTACGGCATAGGGTGGAAGGGTCACCATGCAAGCACGATGAAGTGGAAGGAGATGAAGGGCGATGACGGCAATCTCGATCTGTCACCGATTCTGAATCTGCCGTGCTTTGTTGCCTGTTTCGGAGCGAACAACTTCCCACATCAACTGCCGCACGCTGGCCGTTGGATGTGCTGGGACAAACGAGTCAACCCCAATGCCGACCGCATGATGGGCAGTCCCTTCGAGCTGATCTGGACGAATCGTACGAAAGGTGTGTCCAAGTTCTATCGCATCATGCACGGTGGTGCGGTCAATGCCGATGGGCATGGCGTTCGACGAGTACATCCCACCCAGAAGCCGATCCAGCTGATGCAGCAGATCATCGAAGACTTCACGAAGCCGGGTGACACAGTCTTTGACCCATTCATGGGCAGCGGTACAACAGGTGTTGCCTGTGCTAGATCAGGTAGGCACTTCATCGGGGTTGAGATTGATCCTGAACACTACAAGACAGCCTGCGACAGAATTCTTTCAGAATTCCCAGAATAGCCAGCTGCTCTGATCCTGCATATACTCTGGTGCAATCCAGCATGTGCTGGGATCAGGCTGACCATGTGGTTCAGCCGGAAACGGTTTGAACTTCTAGAACTCTTCACAAGGAGAATCGCACATGGCAGCAGGACCGCTCACTCAAGTTAGTGACATTGTTGTTCCTCGTATCTTCACTCCGTACATCCAGCAGCTGACGGAGGAGAAGGCTCGGCTCGTGCAGTCGGGCATCATGACCCGGAATCCCCTTCTCGATGGTCTCCTCGCCGGTGGTGGTAAGACCTTCGACGTTCCGTCGTTCCGCGACCTCGATAACGATGCTGAGAATGTCTCCGGCGATGCCGCTGCCGACATTCAGGTTGCTTCGTTCGAGAACGGCACGCCGCTTGACGCTAATCGTCAGGATGCGGTTCCCAAGAAGATCCAGACTGCGACTGAGGTTGCGGTTCGACTGATTCGCAATCAGTCCTGGTCTTCGGCGGACCTCGCGGCGGACCTCGCCGGCACTGATCCGCTTTCGGCGATTGCTGGTCGCGTGTCCTACTATTGGACCCGTCGCCTGCAGGCTGCGTTCGTGTCGACCATGAACGGTGTTATCGCTGATAACACTGCCAACAACGCTGGTGATTACACCCACAGCGTTGCTGGTGCTGCGTACTCTGCCGGTGTGACCGACTTCTCGGCTGAGGCGTTCCTCGACGCTACGCTCACCATGGGCGACAGCATGGAGGATCTCGTGGCTGTCATGGTGCACTCGGTTGTGTACAACCGGATGCAGAAGAACAACCTCATCGACTTCATCCCGGACGCCCGTGGTGAGGTGAACATCCCGACCTTCCTGGGTCGTGAGGTCATCGTCGATGACGGCATGCCGCGAAGCGGCAACGTGTACGACACCTGGATCTTCGGTCGCGGTGCGATCGCCTACGGTGTCGGCAGCCCGAAGGTTGCCACCGAAGTTCACCGTATGCCGCTCGCCGGCAACGGTGGTGGTGAGGAAGTCCTCACCAACCGCGTGATGTGGACGATCCACCCGACTGGGCACGCCTACGTCGGTTCGGGTTCGCCGAACGGTGGTCCCGCCAACACGACCGGCACTGCTCCGCTGAACGCGGCTGCTTCGTGGGATCGTGTGTACTCGGAGCGCAAGCAGATCAAGTTCGCTCGTCTCGTGACCCGCGAAGCCTAATCTGTGGCTCAAGTCTCCCCGCTGGGCAGGGTGTAACAACCCTGCCCAGCGGCATATTGAGGAAAGAAACATGACTGACGACAAGAAGCCTGCGGTTGTGAAGGAAGAGAAGCCTGCGGTTGTGAAGCAGGAGAAGAGCAAGATCGACATTGCAATGGAAAAGAAATCTGCCCTCGAGCAGAAGATCAATGAGATCAGCACCTTGATTGCCCAGAAGCAGTCAGAAATGCATGATCTTCAGCAGGAAGTCGGAATGCTCACTACTGCGATCGAGCGACTCCGACCTGCCGATGAAAATCAGCAGGCAATTCGTGCCTATCTGGAATCTCAGGCGAAGTTGCGAGAATCTGGAATGGCTCCCATCGATGCCTCGATGATGCGGGTGAAGAGGCGCGGTACGAAGCGTCCCACTCGTTCTATCATGTAGTATGGCAACACCTAACAAAGATGCTGTTGCGTACTTCACTCGCGAGCGACGGCGTGGTCGGGAGGCTTACAGTGATTTTCGTTTCCTGATCGAAACCCCACACGAGTTCGGTGTCTTCCCTGTAGACACATTGAGCAATGCTCTGGCACTTCCCGGAGCATTGTTCTTTGGCATGGGAGTTTCCTACACTGAAGCCACCAGCACTGGGGACATCAAGATCACCATCGCTGGGCAACCTGACGAAATCAGTGTCAGAGGAACTAGCAATCCTGATGAGATTGTCGTTGTTCCTGTGTTCTTTGAGGAGACCTCTAAGATCCAACTGCGGTTCTCTTCTTCAGGAACCTCTGGAGGCATAGTTCGACTGTACCTCCGAGATCAACTCAACAGGTTCTTCTTGTTTGCGAACGGTGAGCCTGGTGGTACCATCAACATTGATGGTGGCAATTCGGGAGGAGCTGGAGACGAGGTTATCGATGGAGGTAGTTCTTCTGGTACCGGATCTGACGTGATTGATGGAGGTGGTGTGTAATGGCAATCTGGAATGCAAGAATTCAGGTGCGTCGAGATGTCGCCGCCAACTGGGTCACCAACAATCCTGTTCTGTCTGATGGTGAGTGGGGTGTCGAGACTGACACCCTCAAGTACAAACTTGGCGATGGTGCAACAAGTTGGACCTCGCTTCCGTACTCGATCCCACCATTCGGCAGCGCTGCTGGTACCATCGCTGAGGGCAATGACCCACGACTAAGTGATGCCCGCATCCCGACAGCTCACGCATCAACCCATGCGGTTGGTGGTACTGATGCCCTGACTGCTTCTTCTATTGGAGCAGCCTCGGACACCGACCCGCGACTTAGCGACAGCAGAACACCGACGCTACACGCAGCGTCTCACGCCGCTGGGCAGTTGGATGCTGTGTCACCAGCAAGCATTGGTGCTGCTGAGGCAGTTCACACTCACGTGGCTGCGAACATCACTGACTTCAATTCTGCTGCCTCTGCTGCTGCACCTGTTCAGTCTGTCGCATCGAAGACCGGTGCTGTCTCACTGGCAATCAATGACATTGCCAATCTCCAGACAACTCTCGATGCCAAGATCCCTTCTTCCGAGAAGGGAGCAACCAATGGTGTTGCGACTCTCGATGGCTCTGGTAAGTTGCCTTCTAGTCAAGTGCCGGATATTGCTATCACTGAGTATCTTGGTTCTGTGGCTAGCGAAGCAGCCATGCTCGCCCTCGTTGGGCAGCGTGGCGACTGGTGCGTTCGCAGCGACTCAGGAACCACCTGGGTCATTACCGGAACGGTGCCTTCCAATATCGCCGACTGGACTCAGTTGTCGTATCCAGCTGCCCCAGTCACTTCGGTTGCTGGGAAGACTGGTGCTGTCACGCTGAGCAATAGTGATGTCGGCTTGGGTAATGTCACGAATGTTCTTCAGGCACCCGCTACCAGAAACATCAACACAGGAACTGGGTTGTCTGGTGGCGGCAATCTGACTACTGACCGAACTCTGTCTGCGAACTTCGGCAGCAGTGCTGGAACTGTCTGCGAAGGCAATGACGCTCGGCTCTCAGATGCGAGAACGCCAACTGCTCACGCAAACACACACGCCACTGGGCAACCTGATGCCATCAGCCCAGCGTCGATTGGTGCCAGTGCTGTCGGGCATGGCCACAACATCTCAGACATCACCAATCTCCAGACAACTCTTGATGGCAAGGTACCAGACACCCGGACTATCAACAGCGGAACTGGGTTGTCTGGTGGTGGTGATCTCACCGCCAATCGAACCTTGTCTGTTACTTACGGAACCACTGCTGGTACAGCGTGTCAGGGCAATGACACTCGGCTGTCCGATGCTCGGACTCCGCTTGCTCACACGCATCCGATCTCTGATGTAACCAATCTCCAGACAACTCTTGATGGCAAGGTTCCGACGAGCCGCAGTATCACTGCTGGGAACGGACTTAGCGGCGGAGGAAACCTTACAGCCAACCGACAGTTTGATGTGCTTGGCAATTCTGACTTTGCGGGTGTTGTCAACGGAAGTGGTATTGGGATCTACCCCAATAATGCCACTGGTCTTCAGGTAGACGGAACTAAGTCTACTAACGATCCTACCTTCCCCGCTGGACGGCTGAGCCTGGTTATTGGCTCCGGTCTTCAGTTCTCTACCGCACCAGTAGGTGCAACTACTCTCCCGCTGACTGCAAAGGCTCAGCGGATCGCTGATTCTTACACGATGACTGTGGCCAACCTAGTCGTGGGCCAGTACTACCCAATGGATATAAATTGTCCTGCTGCCCGTGATCTGACCGTGTT
>Ga0208161_1001645_pt1 | contig 11821 bp, 7 predicted proteins | sample CB_VirMetaG_3_FD_184538 | JGI IMG/M metagenome (GOLD analysis project Ga0208161, IMG submission 184538) | Freshwater to marine saline gradient viral communities from Chesapeake Bay - CB_1508_1S Viral MetaG (SPAdes) (version 4) | ecosystem: Environmental > Aquatic > Marine > Coastal | place: USA... | reverse complement strand
AGCGGTGATAGTGGTCAGCCCAGCAACTTCTCCAGCGCCCGTCTTAGTTAGGGTGATCGGCGTGGTGGAATCATCGGTCATCACCACACCCGTGGTGTCCCGCAGTTCTGCGGTTAGCGTGCGGGCGAAACCGTTGGCGATCTCTGCCGTTGAGGATGTGAAGACGATGTCGCGGGCGACGACATCAAAGGACTGCGTACCATCTGTGGTGGCCGTGCTGTAGTAGGCACGAATGTCCACCTGCCCAATCCCCGTCGCTGTGACGACGGAGGTGGCAATACCAGCAACTGCCGTGGCGCTTGCCGTGGCAATGGAGATGCTTCCGACCGACGTGGTGTCGGTAGAGAAAACAATAACCCCCGTGAAGGACGTGTCAACGGCACTCGTCGCGCTGTCATAGACAGCCGCCGAGATCGTTCGCGTCCTAGTGAGGGTTAGATCAGCGGTGCTGCTGGAAAACTGGATGTAGTCAAACGCCATTAGTACCACGCCTCACGGTATGTCACGGTGATGAGACCGGGCGCACTTCCGCTGTAGGACGTGGTGAGGGTCGTCGCCGCGTCGTCCGTCGGCGGGATGGACCCAAAGTTGTAGAGCGAGGTGTCGATGACGTCCTGTCTCAACGTCGTCACGTACGCCCCTCCAGCGGTAGATCGCAGCCCGCGACGGACTGTCTGGTTCTCAAAGTCCACAAACCAGCGGACCTCGTTCGTTGTTGTCTTGGCAATGAAGTCAAGGTTATTCAGCTTCAAAACCTGCGAGTCCATCGTGAACGTCACCGACGCCACCGTTGCTGCGGCATAGGAGACGGCGGACGAGTAGATGATCTCAAAGGTAGGGAAGGCTACTGCTGACCCAAGGTTGGGAAGCGATGTCGTCGCAGAGGACGAAGTGATGCTAATGCTGCGTTCCGTAGACGAGAACCGATACGGCGCCTTGGCGATGAAGGAGAGACCGACCGTTGCGGCAAAGCCCTTGGCGCTGACGCCGATGGACTGCGCCGATGTCATCGTCACATTAGGGAGGCTTGATGGCCGCACCAGCATCATCATCGGGATGAACCCCGTAGAGAAGTTAGAGACGTCAATGGTTGCCTGCGAGAACGCCAACTGACGGAAGCCGTAGTCCGCTTCGTAGGTACGCGGGATCGGGCGCATCGCATCAAGCACCGCCTGCACCTTGTCTCCTAGGTCACCCGTGGAGGTACCGAAGACACCGCAGACAATGTTGAGGCTGCGTGTACCAAGGTAGGTGTCGGCTGCGTCTACGCCGTCGCGCAACGCCCGCTTGTCAATGTAGCCGATGAGCGGCACGGCATTGAAGTTTGCGGACAGCACCTTGTAGCCACCCCGTGGAGAGGTCGTCGTGACCTCCGAGGCGCCAATGCTGTTGAAGTCAATAGTTGTACCACCAGCGACCTGGTACGTGATCGGTCGATTAAAATCCATTAACCGAGCCTCCGCAGTCGGCGCAGCCTAGCCTCCTCGCGGCGAATCCGCGCTTGGTTAGACAGCGCGATTTGGTTCATTGAAAGAGCAGAGACGTCAGAGTTCCCTGACTGCACTTGCCACTGCTGGAACGCCACGCGGTCAGAGAGGAGGCGGTTGAACGCCTCCGCCTGTACCCAGACACGCATCGCGGCAATGCCCGTGACATCAAGGTCGGTCGTAGAACTGTTGGCGGAGAGCTGGACGAACCCAGTGTATCCGTAGATGCGCAGGGTTCCGGTGTCGGGCAAGGTGTAGTGCGGCGGGAAGAAGATGATGTTGTTATGGACTTCCCAGCCAGAGTCGGGACCATCGCCACTGTTCGGCCAGAGGCTCTCTCGGTACTGCCCGCCCGTTGTGAACACGTCAATGCGGAACGGCCAGTTCACGCCAGTCAACGCAACAGAGAATAGCTCCCCTGAGATTGGCTGCGTATACGCCGTGACTTGAATGGCTTCTTTGGGATAAAACCCACTGATCCAGTCAATGCCAGAGTTGATGAGGTCGTTGACCTCTGTGTCGCTCCACGTCGCCCCGTTAGGGTCGCGCAGATCGGACCGTACTGAGGTCCTAAGCGCCGTTAGTGTCTCTCCTGCCATTCTTCCAAATCCCCTTATGCTCTACTGCCCACTTGAAGGCATCTGCCCACTCGATTGCTCGTTGCTTGTAATCGTATTCTTTGATGACGCGCTCCTTGGCTGCGCCTGCAAGTTGTTCGCGGAGATCCTTGCTTCTGACTAGCGACTTCATTGAGTCAAACCACTGCTGTCGTCCGCGAGCAAGAAGCCCGTCAACACCGTGATTGACCATTGAGTAGGGAGCCTCTCCGTACTTGAATGCCTCACCGACGAAAGCTGCTCCAGCCATTGCGTATTCCAGCCAGTGCAGCTCAGACTTGCAGCGGTCAAAGTCATCGCCGCCAAGTGGGGCGATCCCGATGTCTGGGTGGCTGCCCTTAAGCGTCTCGGCAAACTGTCTGATGTTCTCAACGTACGGATAGGCTTCGTCAAAGAACGGAGCGATGACGTGCTCCGTGCCCGGGTTTACTCCAATGAAGACGTTCCAGAGTTCCTTGCGGAGATCTTCAATCGCCTTCCCTGCGTATCCGCCTTCCCACTTTCCTCCGACACCACTAGGGTATCCGGCGTAGTCGCGCATCCGTGCCGTGCTGCCGTAATAGACCACACGTGGTTTGCCACCACCGTGTTCTGGGCGAGGACGATCTGATGTATAAATCGACGGATCGATGGCATTGCGAATAATCCTTATGTTTTCGTTGAGGTGGGAGTACGCCGACTTGATCGGACCAGTACTTGTTGTCATTAGATCCGCTCGGCGTGCCATCCGCTCAATGAGCGGACGTTCTGCCTGAACGTCTGGGAAGTATCCATTCCACGTACGGATCTGGAAGTGATTGTCATCCGTCTCGTAGATCATCGCCTTGTTGTTGCTTTCGCTTTCAAAGGCGGGCCACATCCACTCGGTGATGCTGTCGCGCATCTCCATCTTGTGCGGATGGACGAGGATCTTGTTCTGGTCCTTCGTTGCCTGACCACAGGTGTTGCATTTGGCGGAGCAGTTGTAGTAGCGGCGGAACATTACGACGTCCGCCCAATCAATGTCGCTGGTGTCTACTGACAGCAGACCCTTTGCCATCGCCTCCGCTTGACTGAGACCTTGTGCGCCGTCCTTGGCGATGAAGTTGACCTTGTCAATGTGACGGACTTCAATGCCCATCTTCTTCCACTCTTCATCGAACATATGCCCACGGAAGTAGGCGCAGGGACCCTGTTCGGCAGTCCCCCAGACAAGTACGTGCATATCCCTCCTGAGCGAGCATAGAGGCTCGCAAACTCTTGTGGGGTATCTAGACACCACCCCCGCCACAATCGTGGCTCCTGGGGCTTCCTGGGTGCCTCTCCGTTGATTCTACCACACCCTACTCGCCCCACTCCCGAAGGAGTGGGGCTTTCGGACAATCCCTAAGGATTAGACAGAGACCGTGGCCTGCGTCTTCAGGATGCGATAGCGAGCGCCAGCCTCGTCGAGGAGGAGGGTGCCGAAGCGCATCTTGTAGCCGACCAACGCCTTCTGGGCGAGTGGGTCGGAGTGGTCACCACCCGGAGCCACGAAGTAGCTCTGGAGGGTCTGGCTGTCGCCAATCGTGTAAGCGTCTGGTCCGAGGAACAGAGCGTTGTACACGTTGCCGCTCGAAGCACCAGCGGTCGCGTAGACCTTGGCGTCCGAGGACACGATGAAGCGCACGCCTGCGAACATACCGATCTCGCCCGTGAGCAAGCCAGTGTTGTCAACATACTTGCGCGACTCGATCCACCCGTTCACAGCGGTGTCCGAAATGAGATCGTACTCCTGTGCTGGGTGAATGATGCAGCGATACGTGCCGTCAGCAAACTGAGGAACGTTCGCGCCCTTGAGGCGGGCAACCATCTGCTTGACGAACGAGCCCGAAAGCACGCCCGCTGCGGCGACCGCGCTGTTCGCCGTGTTGGCGGTCAGCGTGGTTGCACCCGTGGCGCCGAAGACGGCGCTGGTGAGTGCGGAGCTAAAGATCTCGTCGCGGACGAGGTGGTCCATCGAGCGGACCGCCTTGTAGGCAACACGCTCAGCAGCGATGCTGATGAGGTCGTGTGGCGAGTCAAGGTTGGCGAGGTCCGAGACCGCAACCGTCGCGCCGTACTGCGCAGCGGTGAAGAACTCGGATGAAATCGTGAGGGCATCGTCCGTTGGGGCGGTGCCTTCCGTCAGCACCGTCGTGCTAACCGCGAGGTCAGCATAACGAGCGTAGCGAAGGGTGTTCGTACCCTTGATGAAGCGAGCAGGGACGTACATCCCTGGCATCGCGTGAACAGCACGTGCTCGCAATTCCTCTTCAGCCCGCGCAGAAACAAGCTGCGTGACTAGATCGGAAAAGTTCGTCGTGCTGGTAGTTGTGGTAGCCATTGTATGCTACTCCTTCTTACTCAGCGAATGGATTTCCCAACGCCTTCAGAGCATCAGAGATACTCTTTGAGGTTGGCTTTTCGGTTGGCGCGGCAGTTGCCCGACGCGCATTGTTTGGATCCACTGGCGCTGGTTCCGGCTCGGTAGTCTGAGTAGCAGAGGCGGCCTGACGGACAAAGTTTTCCAAGGCTGCTGCCTTGCCAACTTCATCCAGACCTCCTGTGTCCTTCAAGAACTGGTATGCGAGCGGGTATTCCCGTGCGAGGCGCTCCTCTTTCGCGGCTTGCTCGGCAGTTGCGGCCTTCTGCTCAAGTTCTCGAATCTTGGCTTGCGCCTTCTCGAACTCAGTCATCGATGCCTGCTCCTGCTCTGCCTTCCAGCGAGCGAGTTCTTCCGCCTTGGACTTGAGCTCATCAAGTTCCTTCTTAGTGGCGGTGAGTGCCTGATCCTTGCCTGCTAGGCGCTTCTTCCAAGTGGTAACATCCGCCTCGTTATCAGTGGGAACAGCAGCAACCTCTGGGGCTACTACCTCATCCGACTGTACTGGGGCGCTGTTTACGACTTCGTCAGCCACAGCATTCTCCTTTTTCTACTATCTCCAACACAGTGTCGGAGTTATATATTTATGGATTGGTAAAAGCGTTGAAGATTTCTTGCTGCGTTGTTTCAGCAGCATTTTCCAACACCTGGTTGACTCCAGAACGCTTCTGTAGCGACTGGACAGCCTCAAGCGTAAGCGGACCCTGGCCGAGGATGGTTCCGCGAATGAACTGTTCGCCAGCCCCAGTAAGGAGGCTTCGGCTCAGATCGCCAACAAGAATATCCTTGCCACGAGCGGCAGGTTGCATAATTGCTCTTCGAATGTACGTCGGCGCAACCGCGAATCCCATAGAATCTGGTGTGACTGGACTGACTGTTTGAACCAGATAGAGGAACGCATCGTCAAGGGCGAGCGTGGATAGGAAACCGCTTTCGCTGTTTGACCTATTGTCTGCCCATTCAATGATGTCTCCCCAGGTGTTTAGTCCAGTAAGCGGCATTACTGTTCCGCGAGGACCAGGTGTCAAGAACATCAGCCGCATCATTGCTGGGATTGCCTTCCTGGTCATATATGAGTATGGGTACACACCAAGGAACGGATGGTTGAGGCTGCGCTCCAGCCAGCTTCTCTGTGTGGCAAAGTATTGAATGGTGTCAGCTTTGCGAGTTCCCTTGACGAGCTGTGTAGCCCAAACGCCGGTGAACAAGCCCACCAATCTTTGCGCGTCTTCCGCAGCCATTCCCCCATCGGTAAGGGCCTTGATTGAAAGACCTCGCATTACTGGCATCTCATCTGCAATTCTTGCTGCAAGAAGCTTTGGATCTGTCTTAACAATGGACTCTTCTAGCAAAATCCGAAGAGCATCTTTTTGATCAATTACACCAAAATGTTGCATTAGCTTTGGCATAATATCTGGATAGAGCTGGTTAGTGTTTGCAATTAGCTCTTCAACGGCAAATCGGTCGGCCATCAAATCCCTGACGATTTTCTTTTCGTCAAGCACTTCTTCTCCTGTTGCCAGCCTAGCCCTCTTTAGAAGTCGTTCGGCACGAGACACAAATGTTTGAGAGGATTCTGCAATAGCTGCCGTAGTCTTAACGGAACGAGAGTGGTGCTCAAAGAAATTGTCTGCACGTTCTCGATTGATATTACTTCGATCTAAGAAGGCTCGCTTGCGTGCCTGAGCTCCAAGTGCAGAGACCGCTTCGTCAGAAGCATCATCCCAAATACCATAAATAGCCTGCATTGTTTTAGTTTCAATACGCTCAAGAATCCGCTGGAAGAATGGGTTAAGACTTCCAAACCGAGCTGCTGGGAAAATTCTGTCCGTCATTTCAGTAATCCACGGCCAACGTCGCTTAGCAACTGTGCTGGTATACACCGTAAGTCCAAATACCCTTGGATCACCTCCGGAGGCATCAATAATATCCTTCATCACTTCGTTGCCATCCTGGACATACTTGGACCAGCGTGCGTCTCCAAGGATTCCCTTGAAGATCTGTTCTACCTGAATTCGTTCCGGCCAAAGTCCGCGTGGCTGTGCGCCTACGTCTGCTGCAAGTCTATAAAGCCTGGTAAGAAGATCCCTGGCCTCTCCAACATTTAGACCCGCCTTGGTGACCATCTTTCCAACAAAAGCCTCGGTTGCCTTTGACCTTGTGATCTCAGATCCGTATTGACGATGAACTGCATCTATAAGGCCCTGTGTGCGGCTTGGACGAAGATCCGTTTTTCCGAGTTGCTTATCAAGCTCGTCAATTGATGTTTCAGCTAGGTTGTCAAAGAATGGAACAACCATATCAACGATTCTTTCGCCACGAGTTCCATCATCAACAATAGTTACAATCTTCCTAAGCCCACCCTCCGGTGCCATTCCAAGGAAGTATCCAGCGTTTGCAATCTCATCGTAAACAGCAACAAGGGCTTTCATCTTTGTTGCTGTTTTTTTATTTCCGCTTTCCATTAGTTTGTAGATTCTTTTAAAATCGTCACCTGTAAGCCGCATTGCAAATGCGCGGGCAGCGGCAGCTTGTTCGATGTAATCACTTACCTGAACCCACGTTGACTTGCGGCCATTGCCGTGAATTTGGGCAACCTCATCAAATCGTGAGGCAAGATCATCAGAAAGCGCCTGGAGGTCTCGCTCAATGTCTGCGGCTGCTCGATTGAACAGCGCACCTTGATCTTTTGGCAGTTCCTTGACTGAATCAAGTTCTTCCTTAAGCTTGGCAAACTGCTTGACAACATCTTCTGCGACATCTTGCGTCAAGGTCCTTGTAGACACCAACGAAAGCTTTGACCATTCCTCAGTTTCGTCAAACGTTGTCACAAGTCGTGCCAATTTTCGTGATGCCTCACCGAATGCTGCACCACGATAAAATGCGGCAAAATCAGCAAGCGCCTCGATGTCATCTGCGTACTCTGCAAATACACGGGCGGCAAGTTCACGAGCAGCTTCAATGCTCATACCGGATCCAGCAGCAACCCAAACAGCCACTTGTTCGATTGACTCAGGGGACTTAGACTTGACCAGGTCAAACACATCAAGCTTTGATTCCCTAAGTTGCCTTATGGCCTCGTCAGAAGCAATCCTTACATCAGCTGCCGCCCTGGCCTCTGCGTTGGCTCGAATGGCGATCTGCTCCTTGCGAACACGGCTAGATGTAATGATTCTTTCAATGTCGTCTACAATTGGGGAGATGTCGTCAAGTTGAAGGATTTGGTCAATTGTGAGTGACTCAATTGCTGCCTTCTCTTCAATCTTCTTGCGAAGAACGTTTTGCAGCCTGTAGAATGGCTCGTCAAGACGAGAAACTTCATCGGCCATTGAGGAACGAAGATCCATTTTTCTGGCTTCGATGACGTCTGCGCTGGCGCCACTGCGTTCCAGCCTTTTGACAAGTTCTTTCTCTGCCTTTGCCAACCTTTGCTGTCCAACACGAGCAGAATACACAATATTCTTTAGGGTTGTGTACGCCTTTCTTCCGGTTTTTCCAGCAAGATCAGCTCCGCTAAAGACTTCGTCAAATGTTTTACCTGCGCGAATTCCGCTAATAAGCTGGTCAATGTAGGACTCTGCCGTGGAGAATGATTGTGCTCGGACTGTCTCAGTTGCTCTTCGGACGGCAACTGCGCCAGTGGTATACTTGGCATTGACGGCCCAGTTTTGTAGGCTTCTAGAAGCAAACGTAGGATCAATGCTGTCAAGAACCTTCTTAAACTTTGGAACGTTAACTACACGAAGGAATGAAAAGGCCATTTCCTTGGCTGCGTGAGCGCCAAAGATCCTTCCAACCCCCTTAAGCTTTGACGTTGCCGAACGATGCAGTTCTCCGGCAAGATCGTATTTGTCAAGGAATGCAATCTCATCGTCAATCTTTGACAAACGTCCAGTAAGTTCTGTGATTCTTGCTACATTCTTTGATGCGGTTGCCGTAGCCAGATCTGCCGCAACTGCGGCGCGGACCTGGCGCACGGTCGTAGGAACAATCCTTCCAGCTCTAGATGCAACCTTTAGACCAGAACCTGTGCCGAAAGACACTAGGTTAGTTGGATCAATTACGATTGAGTAGAAGAGGTTGGCAACCTCGTTGTCCGAAAACCCCCTGTTGGTCGAAGCAAGCTCTTCTGCAATATCATCAAGCTCAGCATCGTTAAGATTCATCCCCAAGTATCTGTCTAGGCCATTCTTGCCAAAGACCCCAGTGATGACGTCGTTGCTTCCCTGAATTGCAGAATTTAGTCTTGAACGAGCAACTGCCTTTTCTGTTTGCTTTCCAAGGAATCCTGCGGCCTCAGCGGCAATTGCAAACGGAGTTCCAAGTAGCTCAAGCCCACTGACTGCCCTCTGGGCAATGCTTGTGTCTCCAACCTTGACATTCTCAGCCAATCGAACCACATTGCCAAGAGTAAGGTCTAGCGCACCACCAACGAGACCAATTGCCGGCTTTGCTGCAACGCCAACAATAGGAAGATTCTCGGCAATGTTGACGAGACCTTTGCCCATATTGATGAATCCGGCAGTGACGTTTTCCGTCGACTCGCGGATGCTTTCTCCGGGCTTGGCGATATTGAACGCAACACGACCAAGATTATTAATCTCATCTTGGCTTGTTTTTGCTGCCCCAGGTTGCTTAAATCCGCCTGAAGTTCCATCCTTTGGCGGATTGTATACGCTTGGCATTAACTCATTTCCCTTTCACCGCGTCGGAAATCAACAAGCGACTGCTCAACTTCCTCTGGGGTAAACCGAGGCCTTGTAGGAATGCTCAGAGGCTTGCGCTCTCCAGCTCGGAAATCAACAAACGACTGAGATACCTCTTGCGGGGTAAATTGAGGAACAATTGGAACAACCGGCTTGTTAGAGGCACGTACCCTTGCTGCAATAATATCTTGGTTGTTCACGCTTGGAGGGGTAACGTTCCTAAAGAACGTATCCGCAGGACCTTTCAGCTCCGGCCTTGGGGCTCCTCCGCCAAAAAAGTTAAACATTCCGGCATTTACCCCTGTTCCGATCGTTGACCCAAACTCTGCAATTGCTTGCAATGGATTCTTCTGCTTTTCGTCTTCCTTCATTTTTGCTGTTCTGATATCTACAACTTTTGGAAGAGCATTGCTTTGGAAGGATGCAGGGTCCATTGTGCTTGTAGTTCTGCTCTCAAACTCAGGCTTTAGTTCCCAAACTCCGGATCGAACCTCTTCGTACTTGTCAAGATTTGGAGCGACAAATTGATTCCACGCAGACACATCAGACTCTTGAAGAAGGTAAATATCCCTTCGTTGCTGTGGGGTAAGATTTGGCAGGGTCTGAAGTTGTTTTGCTTGTCGAAGGTTTGCTGCTCTCTGAACCTCACTAATATCAGACTTAATTATTTCTTTTACCGGATTTGGAATTGAAGCACTGTTAAGAAGTACCTGCTCAATCTTTTGACGAACAGCACGGAACAGTGCTGGGGTTGAAGCCAAGGATGTGTCGATGATCGCTGCCTTCCCGGCCTTCATAGCGTCGCCAGAGAATGTGTATTGATTAAACTCTTTGTTTAGCGGGGCATTGATCTTGTTCCCTTCGCCATCAAGGGCAATCGTGACCCCATTGACATCATAAACGTGGCCAACTGGCTCCCCACCTGTCTCTCCCGTTTTGTAAAGAGGCTCTCCAGAAATAACTTGGATAAATGGCTCAAGCGATCCATCAGGACCCTTGCCGAATGTAATTTGATTATATACGCCATCAGCAAAGCTTGCGTTAGGTGGGGCAATAACGATTTGTCCCTTTGGATCCCAAGCGGCAACCCCAGATCGCAACTGTAGAGATTCTCCTTCAGTTTCTTCTGCATACTGCCAATCATTGTCGATGTTCTGCTCTCCACCAACATCGTCGTATCGACCAGAAAGCGAGGCAATGCCTTCGCCAATCTTTTGTCTATTGGCAAGGTCGATCTCATTGACATAAAGCTGATAAAGGTACTCTGAGTCTGCGGCAAGAGTCAATGCAAAGTTCTGAACATTTCCACCAGGAATAATGCCGAACAGCTTTGAATTTCCACCATTTACGTAGGCTCGCCACTGGCTTCGAATGTAGTCTTGATCAATCGGGTTAGTCGCATCTCGAAGCATCCTGTTGCGTTCCTGTGAGGCGAAGGCAAAGTCGTCTTGCACAGATCCACGGCCGCTTGCTCGGTTTGCTCGGTTGACCTCCAGGTATTTATCTCGGTCTCCGGCAACGGCATAGTCTGCCTCTACCCGGTCTAGCTTCCTCTCTCTCCAATTTTTAAAATCTTCTGGAGAGTCGATGTCAACTCCGATAGCCGTAAGTGCGCCTTCTGCTCCAGGATTCTTAATCAAATATTCATCGTACATCAAGAATACTTCTGGATTGTTGCGAATGTACTCGTATACCTTGTCTGGGTTTTCCTCTAGTTCAACAAGATCGGCTGTGTCTCCGATTCCGACTGCGGACGCAGCAATACGGTATGCCGAGGCAAGGGACTCAGTATTCTTGGTAATCCTGGTTTTGGCTACACTTCCGCCATCTCCTCCATACGAGTTCTTTGCTCGAACAATTGCCTCAACGGTATTGTTGAACAACATACTCTCTTTGGTGATCCCATTGGCAAGCATACTTGTCCTGAACTCTTTAACCAGGGCAACATACTGGTTGACGTTAATGTTCCCGGCCAATAGCCGAGTGTCCCACTTATTTTTCTGAGACACCCATTCTGCGCTGTAGGCCGTGGTAACGATCTCATACCTAAGTGGATCTGATGGGTCAATTGATGAGATAACCTCTTGCGTGTTAGCTCGGAAGTCCTCTATGCTAATTTGCCCATCATACAGAGCCTTGCCTTGATGTCCAATATATGCAGACCTTGTTGAGCTAATTGCCTGTTCATAGGTATTCAGGTTCTCTGGATCTGTAGAGTCCTTTGCCCTTCCGTTGAGGAAACCCATTAGCTGATCGTAGTTGGCCCCGTTAGTTGCGTTGAACTCTTCTACAAGTCCAAGATAATCTCGGTTGATGTCAAAGTTGTTTGCTTGGGAAATCTTCTGTAGAAGGGTCTCCCATTCAATGCCGCCCTCTTCAAACCCGCCAAGATCAGCAAGTTCCGTGTAGAACTTGGTGACATCTGCAATGGTAGGAATTTTGCCAAACAGCGCCGTTCCAGCATAGAATGCCTCAAGGAGAAGACGCTCCTCTTCCGCTTTTTGCTGTCGAATAAGATTCTGGATAACCGAGGAAAGATTGCTTGCCCCGGATTCAGCTCGTCCAAAACGTCCGCGTCGTGCCATTAGGCTTGTACCTCATTCGTTGCTGTTGGGGCCGGAACGAGGT
>Ga0208161_1001644_pt1 | contig 11822 bp, 17 predicted proteins | sample CB_VirMetaG_3_FD_184538 | JGI IMG/M metagenome (GOLD analysis project Ga0208161, IMG submission 184538) | Freshwater to marine saline gradient viral communities from Chesapeake Bay - CB_1508_1S Viral MetaG (SPAdes) (version 4) | ecosystem: Environmental > Aquatic > Marine > Coastal | place: USA... | reverse complement strand
GGGATTAGGCGTTAATTGGATAGGCACTTCACAACCAACTATCCAGCAGTTACGCTTACTAAAATACGCTCCGTTTTTCTTTTTAAACCAATTGATAATAGCAACCCCATCATCAAAGAATTCTCTTAGTTGAGTTGAATCTGAGAAGTGGACTTTGTTGTTTTTTTCGTAATCGGTTCTATATTGGTTTCTAAGTGTAGTTTCAAAATGTTCTACTAAATCAATTCTATCAGCTGCTACTTTACTTTCCTCATACATTGTAGTTAGATACAGCTGTAGCGACTCGTGGATGGCTGTTCCAAAAGTCATATGAATTGATACTTCAGTTTTCTTGTGCCCATCCCTGTACTGCAGCGCCCACTTATGTGGGCACTGCTCGTACATTGAAAATTGGCTAAACGAGATGAGTTTTTGATAGCCAAAATTGATGTCTGGGGGCGTGTTTGATTTTACTTCCTTAATTATGGAAGGTATTTTTTTCTTAGCCATGTTTTTCTGCAAAAGTGTGTTTTAATTCAGATATAAAATCTGTTATATCACACGTTGATCCTAGATGTTCAAAAGAAACATGCTGCATTTCTTTTTTAGTAATTCCTAAGTCAATAATACTTCCATCTTCAATTCTCCATTTTAATTTTCCTCCATTTATATTAAAAATTAAATCACAAGGAGTAATTACTTGATAAAAAGCAATTTTTAAATTTTCAATTCTCCCTGATAGAGGATCAGGGGATGAAATTAAGTATTTAAATTCGGGAATAGAAGAATGATTTACTAATTCTAAATTATTATTAAAATCTATCCAATCTTCTACTGGGAAATTTCCTATTGAGAAATTAAAGGGTACTACTATATGATTTTTTAAATAATCATAAGCATCAAATTTATCATTAGATCCTATATAATCATTTTTATCTATAGCCGAGGTAAGTTTAATTAAATTTTCTTTATTAAAAGACATTAAGTGAAGTCCTACTTCCCATATTTTTTCTTTACGTTTTGAAGGAAATACTATACCTGGGTGGCCTGATTTAAGGAGGGTAATAACATCTTCAGTTAAAATAGTATCATAAATTATATAATTATAATAATCATATTCGTAATGAGTAAATATTTCACCTAATCTTTTTACATGATTTAATCCTGTAAAACCCCAGTCAGGAACTGTAGTAAATAATTTTATTGGTCCTTTATTAGTATTATTAATTTGCCAATACCCAATAGCTCTAGTAGGCCAATCTAATACTGGGTTTTCTTTTGTAATAAAACTATAAGTACAAGACTTTAAAATGTCCTCGGGTACAGGGATAGGAGAAATAATAGCTGTATCTAATTTATTAGATTTTAAAATTTGAAGATTTTTTCTTAGTACTTCAAGTTTTTCATTGCTATTGCAAAAACAACTAATTAAAACTATATTATTCATTTGTATGTTTACTTATGAATTCATCTATATTATTACTCCACATTAATAGAGCATTATATCTAATTTTATCTTCACTCCAATCCCACCATTTAATTTGAAGTAATTTTTGAATTTGTTCTTCAGTAAATCTGTATTTAACTACTTTCCCGGGATTACCTACTACAATTGCATATGGAGGCACATCTTTAGCTATAACAGCTCCAGATCCTATAACAGCACCATTATGAATAGTAACTCCAGACATAATTGTAGCTTTAGCACCAATCCAAACATCATTTTCAATAGTAATATCTCCATTACAAGAAGGATGACCTAAACGAAAATGCATATCTTCAATTTCTTTACTAACTGGTCCTAATAAAGTAGAACTAGTAGTAATCCAATCTGGTCTATGATTAGCATGTAAAAAGAAATTACAGTCTCTGCCTATTGAGTTATACTTACCAACATTAATTTTATACTGGTCTGACCAGGAAATAATATTAATATTTCGATCAAAATAGGTACCTTTACCTGCTTTCCATAAGTGAATATTTTCTACACTCATGATTTTATAGCTAAATAAGATACAGGGTCTTGTCTATTAATATAGTACCCTAAATCAATCAAATAATTTTCTAAACTAAGTTTATCTTCCATTTTTAGATTATTATGTTCAAAAATAATAAATGGAGGTAATAAATTAGGTTTAATGACTCGTATTAATTCAGCATCATATCCTTCAATATCAGTATGCAGCCAATCTATCTTTTGCCTACTAAGCAAATTATTTATTGAAATTGAAGGACGTACACTAGAGCTAATAGGTTCTTTTTCCCAACTATTAATAACTTCTTGTTTAACTGAGTTGGTGTAGCCTCTTCCTCCTTCAAAAAATTCAATAGCTTGTCCTTCAGTAGTAACTAAGTCATGGACTAATATAACATTATTATATTTACTATAATTAGTATTTAATTTTTCAAATTGGGGAAGTGAAGCTTCTACTAAAGTAGCTTTAGTAATACCTTTTATTACAGGGGATACCCACTCTCCAAATTCACCATCATGGGTACCGATTGCTAATCCTTTAGAATTAGAAATAGACTTACAGTAAAAATAAAGAGCTTTATCTAAATAACTCCCATCTATAATAACATCCCATTCTCTATTTAATATTGTATTTCCTTTAGCATCCTTAATAACAATATCAAAAATAGAATCATTTGAAAATGTAGCCCAACAATTATCATTTAACTCACAATTCCATGTTTCTTTTTTACTAATATGGGCTACTATACTTACTTTTAAAGGAAGATCAAAAAGTTTTGAAACTTCTTTAGTTTCAATTCTAATATTAGGGTGGTTATATTTTATATCAATCATTATTTATAATTTTCTATATAGTCACTACAAACACCTAAAGTAGTTTCAATTGGTTTTTTATCAAATGTTTCGGGCATTACTAAAATTCCCTTATCAAATAAATTAGTGGACCAAATATAACATTTAGAAGTTAAAACTCCAAGGTCACTTTCATGCATAAAATAATTTAATTTGGAACCTACAGGATCTAAATCATTTAATTTAGAAAGAGCATCCATATTTTTGCAATGAATCCAAAGTTTACTATAATGATTTTCAAGTAACTCAAATGGAAAATCGTATTGAGGTTTATCGTGGCCTAACATTATTTTACCATCTATAAACCAAACATCAATTTCTACATCAAAACCAGCTCTAAGAGCAGCCCAAATATAATCTGGATGGTTTTCCTGTTCTGGGTTGGGTCCGTTTAAATTTCCTCTGTGTGATATTAATTTCATCTGGGTTTGTAATAACTAAATTTAGGGTCAGGTTGTTTATTAGCCCAATAGGTAGATGATATATATTCATCGGGTTTATTTGGGTTATTTCTATCAGAGTTTCCTCCATCTCTTAAAAGTACAGCATCACCATAAAATCTAATAGGAATTTCTTTTTGAGATAAATGATGTCTTAAAATATTTTCTGGGGGATAAATATAATGTCCTTCTTTATGGTAACGGGAGAGATAATAAAAAATACTACTATAATAATCCATATATTCAGGTTTACCATAAGCTATAAAATCATGCATCCCATAACAATGTTGCCAGTTCCAGATACCAACCGCTCCGTGGGGAATATTTAAATAATCATTTTGTTTTATCTCAAATTGTGGGCTTAAAACCAAATCTGTTCTTAGTCTTACTACAACATCATAAGGCTTAGAATCAAATTTGGTTAACATATTAGCTCTCCAAATTTTATACCACATAGAAAATGGAGATGAAGATAAAGCTTTATTTCTTTCGTGAGGAATTAAATCAGTAGTAACTTGATACTCTTCTTGAATAATATTCCAAGTTGAAGATTCCCAAGCTTTCCAAGATTCTATTTCTAAATACTTAGGTTTAAAAATTTCAGTAAAATTACTTATAGTAGACCCATCTTCGGGATTTTCTATATCCCAAAAACTAGCATAAACATCAGCCTTAAATTTATCAATTAATTCTAAAAACCTTAAAGATGTTTTTTCTACTTCTCGTATTAATCCCGAAAATACGAATGCTACTTTCATTTATAGTTTTCTAAATAATATTTTAAATCTTCGGGGGTGCCTAGTCCCCACATTTTAGATATATCGAATGTTCTAATTTGCTTACAGTCTTCTATAGCTTGATTAAATACGGGACAAACATAAAATTCATTGTTTACACGAATATTTTTCTTAATCATTTGTTCAGCGTACTTTACAAAATCAGAACCGTGTTTCCAATAATAATAACCTACAGTTGCAATATCAGAAATTGGATTTTTTTCTGCTACTTCAGTTACTAAACCATTTTCATCTATCTTAGCAAAAGACCATTTGGGATGAGTTGCTTTAAAAGTTACAATACCCCCATCTGAGTCAGTTTCGTTCATTTTATACATGAACTCGTTTGAATCCCATTCTACAAATTGATCTGAGTTAGCGAAAAATAAGGGGGAATCGTTGTTAATATATTCTTTAGCCATTAAAGCTGTAACAGCTGCTCCTTCAGTAACTCCTTCTACTTCTACAATTTTACAACCGGGGGTAATAAGATTGAGTAAGGTATCTAAATTGTATTTTTCTCTGTGAGATTTTTGAACAATGTAGATATAGTTAGCTTTAATGTTAAGATTTTCAACTACGACTTGAATCATAGGTTTACCTTTAACATCAATAAGTGGTTTAGGAAAAGTATAACCGGCTTGTTCAAAACGTGAACCAGCACCAGCCATTGGAATTAATATATTTAACTTTTCGTCTCTCCAAGCAGGTGGTTTCATAACATATCCGTTTTCTATTTCTTCTATTTTTTTAAATATATTAGTAGGAGTTACTTCACTTGGGTTTTTTACTCTTAAAATATGAGCTTTAGCTCTTGAAGCTGCTAATAAACCATAAGGTGAATCCTCTACAATTAAAGTTTCTTCGGGTAAACAACCCATTTTAGAGATAGCTCTCCAATACATTTCTGGGTGAGGTTTAGAGTTTTGGACATCCTCATTTGAAATAATATAATCCATAAACTCCATTAACCCTAATTTAGAAAGTACGGTTAATACTGTTTTTCTAATTGAATTAGAACATACAGCTATTTTATAACCCTCATCTACTAAAGTATTCATTACAGATAGAAGAACCCCATTAGGTTTTAATTTACGAAGTTCTTCTAAAGTATATTTTTGTTTATTATCCCAGACTTGAGAATGTAATTCAACAGGCAAACCCTTATCTTGGGTTAACATTTCAAGTTTTTGGTTGGTTTTTAAACCATCGTATTTACTCAAATGTTCTTTCCAACTAATAGCATATTCTTTCCCTAACGCCTTGTTTAGGGCTTCAAAATGAAGATTTTTAGCTTCAACTAAAACTCCATCTAAATCAAATATGATTAGTTTTATTTTTTCCATAACCCACGCTCTACTAATTGAGCAATGATACCATAATTCACAATATCTTGATAAGTATCAGTTAGTGGTTCGTTATTAATTCTTTTATTATTGATAAGTAGATTTTTCCATCTACTAATCTTATCACTTATGCGGTACCAAAGTCCTGTAAGAGCAAAAGACCTTTCTTCTTCAGTAGCAAGTAAAGTACCAGCACTGATATTAGCCATACCGTAGTCAAGATGTTTTTTACTGAATAGCTCCAGCTGCTCTTCCACGATAGCCATATAACCGTTGTAAATGTGAGGGTATTCTGCTTTAAGGATTTCACTTGGTTTGGGGCCGTAACCTACTTGTTCTTCCATTTATAAACTTTTTACTAATTTATTTTGTTCTTTTTCATCAACTCCCATATTCCAAAGAATACTACGTACACCTGTTTCTCTTAAAATATCAATATAATGATCTGCTTCACCAAGTGAGCATTCAAAATATTCTGCTATGTAGTTTACTAATTCGTCATTCTTCTTTGGTGTTTGACTCTTAACATACTTAAGCCAAACTTTTTGTTTTGGGATCATTTCGCGGTAAATGGAATAAATTTGTTTCTTATTGGTTGGATTAATCTTTTGTACATAATTTACAATATCAATGTAATCTATATACATAGATAAATATCTATGAACCATGTAAGAATTAAACTTATCCCATGACTCTTCACTGAAGTTTTCAGGAGGAGTCTTAGTTACCGTTATCTGGTTTAACCACTCGAAGAGGGTTTTCGGGCTGATCATTACGTAGTTCTTTAGGAAGAGTAGCTTCAAGAATTTCACCACTAACTGGGTCATAGAATACTGGAATGGGCATAAATCCATCTTCAGCAGTGCCAGTTACAAATTTAGAAATTTTACGGATAATGAACCCTTGGGCCCATACTTTACCATTTTTGTGTTCTACCGACTCTGTGTTTTTAAGGTCGATGTTGACGTTCATTTGATCCATCTTATTTTTGTTTTTGTTGTTTATAATCTAAAATAAAGCCTATAGCTACAATAATATTCATCCCCATGCTCATAATAATTTCATGTATATCTTCATATATAGTTGTCATTAAATGAACATGACCTACCATCCAGAAAGGTACGGAAAGATTTTGACTAATCCAAATTACTGTAAATTTAAGAAATTCTTTCATTGTCTAATACAAATTGGAGTAAAATATACTTTTAAATCAGAAGGCCAATAATGGTTAAGAGGAATATCCTTAGTAATTTTCATTGATTTAAAGCTTATATCAAAATTAGATTTTAAAAGAGCTTCTTCATTGGGATTTATAAAACAATCCTCATTTACATGATAATCATTATGCAAAGCCGGATTATTAAAAAATGAAAATATTCCTTTAGATTTAACTAATTTATGTACTTGTTTAAAAAAAGCTAGAGGTTGAGGTTCAGCCCATGTATCATAATATACTCCATCAAATTTAGGAAGAATATTAATTACTTCTTGCCAAGGTTTAAAAATACATTTGACATTAGGTTTATCTAACCACCCTTCAAGTTTCATTTTATTTTGGATATCTGGGTGGGATTCTATTATCCAATGAGTTGAATGTGGGTTAGATTGAATGTAATTATCTATAAACCCCATCCCAAATCCTATGTTTAGGATATTACCTCCATTTTGACATATAATAGAAGCAGCTTCACCCATAATATCTTTTTCCCACTCCATCATTACATTATATCCTCCTGGGTCTAGTATAGCATCAGGAGAAAATATTAACTTAGATGTGAGATAATTAGACATTAAATTACTCTAGGTTTTGCTAATTCAATTAGTTTAGCAATAAGAGCCATAGCGTTTATTTCCTTGTCAATGCGGAAGTTAGCCTGGTACGAATATTCGTTAACGTATACTGCCACCATTCCTTCGGACCCAGGAGCATAGATAGAAGCGTTATCATAAAGGTAACGATATAGTTCTTCAAAATCTTGAACATTTGCATCTGCAATAATTTGTCTAATGTTATTGAAATTGGGTTTCTTTTGAGTGAGTTCTTTTAGTACTTGAGTCATGTAATTAGATGACACTAGTACTGATTTATCAATTTTAAGCCATTTATCGTCTTCACCTTTTACTTTATCGTGAACAATAGATAATTGAATGGTATTAAGACATTTACGTAGATCTGGATAGAATTGGTTTACAATTGTTTTTAGATCTTCACGTTCAAATGAAACACCTTCTTTTTCCATAATTCCAGCAATATGCATAGCTACATCTGCTTTGGTTGGAGGTATAATCTTCAGGACTTGACAACGCGATTGTAAAGGGTCAATGATACGTTCCACGTAATTACACGTCATAATAAAACGAGTAGTACGTGAGAACGTTTCAATGACATTACGAAGAGATGCCTGCGCCTGGATAGTGAGAAAATCAGCTTCATCTAGGATAACCACTTTAAGTGGTTTAAATGAAGCGGTAGAAGCAAAACCTGATACTTTATCTCTAATTGTTTCAATACCACGCTCATCTGAAGCGTTAATATAGAGATGATCGCAGTTTAGATTATTTACAATAAGTTTAGCTAAAGTAGTTTTACCTGTACCTGCAGGTCCGTAAAATATTAGGTTTTGGATATCGTTCTGTTTAAGATACTGATCGATAGTCTTTTTAATATTTTCGTTACCAACATACTCGTCTAATACTTTAGAGCGATATTTTTCAACAAGTAAAGTATGTTCTTTAGTAGTCACCATAAATGTTAAATTTCTTGGGAGGTTCAGGTTTAATTTCTACTTCTTCTGTACGTATAACGTACAATTTTCCCTGCAAAGGGGCAAGTCGAAATTCTGCTTTTTCACCTGTTTTAGCAAACCAAGCTTCTAAAGTTTCGGTAATTGAATTATGAACTACTTTATCATTAACCAGAGTCCACCTGTCACCAGGTGGTACTCGGTTAGCAATAATTTCTAGGAATTCTTGTGTTTCTACTTTCATTAGTACATACCTCCCATTCCAGCCATCGGATCAGATTCTTTCTTATCCTCTGGGTTATCAACTACTACACACTCAGTAAGTAAAATTGTACCTGCTACTGAAGCAGCGTTTTCAAGTGCTAAACGTGTTACTTTAGCTGGATCAATAATGCCTGCTTCTTTCATGTTAATAATCATTCCGGTTTTAACATCATGACCTTCCCAATGAGTTTCATTAGTTGAATAGTTCATTGCAAGCATTTGAGCTTTGATAGCATCATAACCAGCATTGATAAGAATTTGTTCAAATGGTTTACTACAAGCTTGGTATACAATCTTAGAGCCAATATTAGCATCTTCGATTACCTCACGAGCATAAAGTAATGCTGCTCCACCACCTGGCACAATACCTTCTTCAATAGCAGCTTTAGTTGCTTGGAGTGCGTCATCTACACGGTCCTTTTTTTCTTTCATTTCGGTTTCCGTGTTACCACCAACGTGGACTATTGCCACTCCTCCGACGAATTTCGCGAGCCTTTCTTGGAGCTTTTCAACTTCGAACGGCGAGTTTGCTTGTTCGATTTGTTGCTGAAGTGCTTCAATACGTGCTTCAATTCGTCCTGTTTCTCCTTTTCCATCTACAATTGTAGTTTGTTCTTTAGTTACAGTAATTGTTCGTGCTTCACCAAACCAGTCCCAAGAGAACTTATCTAGCTTCATACCTTTTTCTTTGCTAAATACTTCTCCACCAGTTAGTGTAGCAATATCTTCTAAAATAAGCTTGCGACGGTCTCCAAAGTCAGGAGATTTAACGGCACAAACTGCGAGTGTTCCACGCATCTTGTTTACTACAAGTGTTGCGAGTGCTTCATTATCAATGTCTTCAGCAATGATAAGAAGAGAGCGACCTGTTCCGGAAACTGCTTCTAAAATAGGCAGCATTTCTTTTACAGTTGTAAAACGCTGATCAGCAATTAAAATGTATGGTTTATCCAATACTGCTGACATTGTAGCGTTATTCGTTACGAAATAAGGTGATTTAAACCCTCGATCAAATTGAATACCTTCTACTGTTTCAAGATAGGTTTCACCGTTTTTAGATTCTTCAATCGTTACTACACCTTCACGACCTACTTTACCCATTGCGGTTGCAATTAACTTACCTACTTCTAGGTCGTTGTTCGCTGAGATAGTAGCAATTTGTTCAAGTTGGTCTTCATTTGAAATAGCTTCAGCATTTTTGCGAACTGCTTCTACTACTTGTTTTACAGCAGTATCAATACTACGTTTAATTTCAACTGCATTAGCACCATTATTAAGATGTGAAAGACCTGCTTTTACCATCTCACGAGCTAACAACGTAGAAGTTGTAGTACCATCTCCAGCTCCATCAGCAGTTTTAATAGCAGCTTGTTTAACCATTGATGCTCCTACTTCTTCTACATTGTCGCTCAATGAAATAGATTTAGCAACAGTAACACCATCTTTAGTGCTTTGAGGATAACCATTGTTGTTAGCAATAACAACATTTCGTCCATTAGGACCTAGCGTTGCAACTACTGCATCCGCTAATTTATCAATACCTAAAACTAGTTGTTTACGTGCTTCAGGACCAAATTCAATAACTTTACTCATTTTCTTTTACAATTTTTGCTAAAACTTCATTTTCTTTACCAATCCAATATTCTTGTCCTTCATATTCAAATTTAGTAAATCCCATAGTAGGAAGGACTACAATATCTCCAGATTTAAGTTGTGTAGGTACAAAATTACCACCTGCGATAACGTGACCAGGACCAACTCCTACTACTTCACCTGTTTTGTTAGTGTCATTTCCCAAATCTGGGACTACGATGTTACCATAACGAGTTTCTTCTAGTTCAACTGGTTTTACGATAACGGCATTATAAAGTGCTTCAATCATGCTTTAATTAGGGTTTTAAGTTCTGCGGCTTTATTTTCAAATCGTTCTACAAATTCTCGGAGTGAGTTATAACTTTGTGATTTAGCATCATCGCGAGCAATAGCTTCAATACAACTACCCAAAGTATTATAATGACCTAAAGTATTTTGATATTCATGTCCAGCTTCTGAATAAGTAGATTTTTGGGCGATGTAACAATAATCGTCTAATTGAATATAATACGGATCCAATACTGGGTCTTTGATGAATCGTAGATTTGATTTACTAGGTTTTGCCATAACTAATTTTAATTTATAATAACGGGAATATACGAAAGAGACCTTAGGGTCACAAATTATAACTTACTTAATTTTAAGGGTTTTTGGTTTAGCTTCTTCAGCAAATGGAATTAGAATTGATAACAATCCATTTTCCATCATTGCCTCTGCTTTTGAGAGGTCAAATTTAGAAGCGATTTTATAACCTAAATTAAAAGAACGTTTAGCTACACCTCGATGGATGTAGTTACGTCCTTGAGCTTCAGCATCAGCTGCTTCAGCATCTTTACTATATGAAATTTTAAGGACATCCCCTTCGATGTTTAATTCAACATCAGATTTAGAAAGACCAGTACATGCAATCTCAAAATGGAGACCGTGCTTGGTTTCAAAAATGTCTACAGGGTGGGTTAATTTAGCCTGGATGGCTGGTTGAAAGTCTAGTTCAGACTTAAAGAAATCTCTAAATAAGAGATCATAAGGAAATAGTGTACTCATATCACATTAAATTTGTGCTGTCCGAAGATCAGCGGTTAATAAAAAAACTTACGTGCCCTAAGGTCTTTCGTATTCTAACATACATATATTAAATGTCTGCTTTTCTTACAATATAATAAACACTTGTCCAATTCTCACCTTGAAATAACAACCTCATCAATCCTTGGGTATTAACACTAAGTTTAGCTGATGTAGCATCCTTGTTATTGTTTAGGATAGTTTTAATCATAGCTGAGTTAAATGGGATTTTAGTCCCGTAGGGCACATCATTTAAGGTAGCGTCTGGAAATTGATAATCGATTTTGTTAGTGTGGTTTGTGTTGTCACCAAATGTAAGCATCAAACAATCTTCGCCGTCTAAATCTCTATCAATACGAACAATCACATTGTCGCTTTCAAGTGCGTTGTGTGCTTTAATAATAGCACTAATTTCTTCTTCTCCTAAATCACCTATAATTTCATAGTTTTGAGGGTCAGTTACACTACCTAAGTCTTGAATTAGGAGCAAATCTGTAAGTGAAAAATTAAGAGTGTAATTAGAGTCTGAAATAATAAGTTTAGTATAAACTGCTTGAGTTTTTTCTAGTTCTAATACTACCTCTCCACTAGCAATACTCAATAGTTTGTTTAGTTTAGACGTATCATATACAGCGATTTCGCTGTCTTCTAGCGGGAAATTTGTGTGTTTAACGCATCCAATCATGTCCTTATTGGGCGATTGGAAATCAATAGTTAGCGCGTTATTCTCGGTAGTCCATTTTACTGATTCTACCATTCCATTTAGGAAGTATTTATTTATAACTGATTGG
>Ga0208161_1001643_pt1 | contig 11825 bp, 13 predicted proteins | sample CB_VirMetaG_3_FD_184538 | JGI IMG/M metagenome (GOLD analysis project Ga0208161, IMG submission 184538) | Freshwater to marine saline gradient viral communities from Chesapeake Bay - CB_1508_1S Viral MetaG (SPAdes) (version 4) | ecosystem: Environmental > Aquatic > Marine > Coastal | place: USA... | reverse complement strand
CGTCACGGATTCTGTCGGGATCTCGCGGGCGACGGTATTGGACCAGCGAGAACTCTCACCGCCGTTGTTTACGGCCAGCGCCTGAATGCAGTAGGTTTTGCCAGCATCAAGGCCGGTGATCGTCCCGGACGTAGCCGGGACAGGAAACTCGCGCTCGCCCAGTTTCGTGCCAAACGTGTTGTTGGCTTTACAGATCGACCACTTCACCCTGGTGCTTTTCAGAGCATCTGGCCCGCTGGCCGGGATGTTAGAGCCGTCAACTTGCTTGGTCGGCAACTGCCAGTTGATGGTGGCATCAGCAGCAATGGCGCTGGTCGATGCCAGGCAAAGGCTAAGTGCGATAGCTTTTTTCATGATCACCTCGCGTGGACAATGTAGTAAATGCTGGTTTTGGAAACGTCGAACTTTCGGCTTAGACTGTTGCTCGACAAGTTATCGGACTGTTTCGTTAGCTCGCTCTTGATCGCTGAGAGCCTATCAAGGCCGAGTTTGATTTTATATAGCTCCTCCCTTTGCCCTGGGCCGCATCCCATGGCCGTGATTGCCTCAGTCCGCAACTCGTCCTCGCGTTCTTTCAGGTCGATCATCTGCAAGCTAACGTCGATGATCTCTTGATCTATCCGCAACTTCTCGCGCCAGAGATCCCGCACAAGTTTGCGGTCGGCATCTGTAAGCAGGCGCTCTGTCTTAAAAATATGTATGCGATGCTCACTCAAAACGGCACCGCCTCGACCCACTCGGGGCACGCTCCAACGCTTGCGGCAAAGTCGGCAGGCGGTTGCATGTCGTATTTGCTGCACTCGCCCTCGCGGCTGTAGTGGTCGCAGGTGTGGCAGCAGCGCGGCGGGCCCTCGTCAAAGCGTCGCCTCCATTGCAACACAACCTCGGGCTCGGAATGTCTCATGACCAGCTCCTATGAGTGACGCGGCTGAATTTCCCGTCAGCGGTATAGGTAATGACCCCAGGCGGCTGGCTCTCGGACATGACCTGGGCGAGCTTGTCCAACTCCGTTGCCAGATCCGAGGATAACGCGTCGGCCATCTGTGCGCCTGATTGATTGGCGATCCTGACCAGTTGTTGCAGGGCTTTGGTCCCAGCATAGCCGTCGTGTAGCACGGGCAGATATTCGGTAATCGGCTTGTCGGACAGATGCAGGCCGTAATAGGTGCAGGCCAGCATGAGTTTTCCTGACGCCTTGCTAACATGCCGTCGCCAATGCCAAGAGCGCACGGCCATCTCGGAGGCGCCCATGCCCATAATGTCGTCAGTGTGCAGCTCGAGATCCTTGCGCTTTGGCTCAGGGAACGGATTGCCGCAGGCCGGGCAGCACTTGGCAGAGATGGCGCACAACTCGTTGCACGACTCACAGACTTTCACCGGCGCCTCACCGTTGCCGTTGCCAGCTTTTTTCGGCGGCTGGACGGCTGTTATCGGGCCGTGCGCAGACACTACGCCCGCGAAATCCAGGGCGAGGCAATGATCCGTATGACTCTTTACCCGCATTCCACGCCCGGCCATCTGGACATACAGGCCGGGGCTCATGGTCGGTCGGAGCATGGCTATCAAGTCGATATCGGGATAGTCAAATCCGGTCGTCAGGACATTGGCGTTGGTCAGTGCTCGGAGTCGGCCCGCCTTGAAATCGGCCAGCATTTCCTCCCGCTCGCGCTTTGGCGTCTCGCCGGTCACGCACTGGGCCGCGATGCCGCGATCCCGCAGCAAGAGAGCGATGCTCTCGGCATGGTTGATCCCGGCGCAGAAGATCAGCCACGCCTTTCGCTCGCCCGCGAGCGCAATAATCTCGCTGACGACTCGGGCGTTGTTGTCGGTTGTGTTCACCGCTGCCTGCAACTCGGACTCGATATATTCGCCCCCGCGCTTGTGGACGCCCGAGACGTCGAGGCTGGCTTGCGTCAGTTTGCTATGCAGCGGGGCCAGGAAGCCCTTGTAGATTAGCTCCTCGATGCTGACTGGCTCGATGAGATCGGCAAAGATCGCGGGCTCGTCAGTGATGAGGCCGTGCCCTAGGCGGTAAGGTGTAGCCGTCAACCCGATCACACGCAGGACGGGATTGATCGTTTTGAGATCATCGATGAATTTACGGTAGCCGCCCTCGTCTTTGTGGGAGACAAGGTGGCATTCATCAATCACGACCAGGTCGACATGCCCGACCAACCGCGCATGTTTGCGGATCGACTGGATCCCGGCAAACGTGATCGGCTCGCCCAATCGCTTTTCGCCAATGCTGGCCGAGTAGATTCCCATCGGTGCGCCCGGCCAATGCTGGCGCATCTTCTCGGCGTTCTGCTCGATCAACTCCTTAACGTGGGTCAACATCAGGATCCGCGTCTCGGGCCATTGTTGCAGCGCGTCTTTGCACAATGCGGCAATGATATGGCTTTTGCCTGAGCCGGTCGGCAGGACGAGGCAGGGGTTTCCTTCATGGCCTGCGGCGAACCAGGCATAAAGCTGGTCGATGCTGCGTTGTTGGTATTCACGCAGGATCACCCCTCAACCCTCCCCCCAAACTCCGACCGCAACGCCTCAACCTGACTGTCAGTGATGGCACAGAGAGACGGGTTGGCAAGGATCTCGCGACTCGAATAGATGCCGGGGCGCGGCTCGCCGTTTGCAACCTGCTTGCCGTCGATCACGTATACGGCGGTCCATTGGTCGATGCCGTCTCGCTGTTTCCACGGCACGAGATCGGGGTGAAGCGTGTGGCTCTCGCATCCCTCGCGCTGAAATTGAACCGGGATCTTGTCGGCGTTGTGCCGCTCACAGCGCCAGGTGCTGTCCTCCTGGGCCGTGCTATGGGTACAGGTACGGCAGTTGATTTGTGTTGTCTGTTTTGTCTCATGACAAAACTCGCGGGCAGGACAAAACTTGCATTGATACCAGCTAGGGTCGGTCGAGATCGGCGGCGGCATCCGGTCGGAGAGCGCAATGCGACGGCCACGGGCTACGACGTTTTTAGCCACGCAGTCGTCATACTCGACGCGCTCTGTATATAGCCTGTCGTCGTCTTTGCAGACTGCGACATACAGGGCGCGGTCGATCTTCGTCCCGTGCATGTATAGTTGCATCTGAATAAAGTGCTGGAAGTTGGCCGCCTCAACGCCTTTCTGAACGAGCTTGTCAAAGCTCTTGCGGTTGTGCGTCTTGAACTCGGCAATATGTTGTTTTTTGGGAGCCTCTGGCACCCCGCCCTCGATGATGGCATCTATGCTGCCCGAGACATGCGCCCCGAAATCAACGCGGGTTTGTTGCTCGCCCGTGCGGATATCAATCCCGATGGCCCGCAGGTCAGCAATGATCGTCGCCTCCTCAAGCTGGCCGCGCCTAAACAGCCGCAGCACGCGGCCGGGGAAATGCTGGCGGATGGCCCAGCGAAAGCTGAGCCACAACCAACGGTCGCACGGGTGGCCTAGCTGGGAACATCCCAGGTGGGGCCTGGGATCGTCTCTCAGTGACTCGTGATGCTTGTCAATCAGCGCGGCGATGCTATGATCGCCCTCGGGTATCTGTGTCATCGCTCTCCACCTCCGCTCTGTTGGATGCCCAGCCCCGCTACGGCGGGGCTTTTTTTCGGCTGTTGGTTTACCTCTTTGCCCACGGCGGGGCGGCTTTGGCTTCGGCCTGTGGGGCGGCAGGCGGCACCGATCCGGCCAAGGCCTTGAAGCCCTTCACCTCGTTCTGCGCCCCGTACTGATCCGACTCGCGAATGTCGAGTTTGATGCTCAGGCTGCCGTTAATAAGCTGGTCGGTGTCGGAGACGCGAGCAAGGCCAATGGCTCGCATCAGTTCGCCCAACTGTTGGCGACCGATCTCCTCCGCTTTCAACGAAGCGTTGCGGATGTTGATGTTGCCCCAGACAACCCGCCCTTGATGCGTCGGGCCGGTGACGTCATAGCGCACTTTGATGTACTCGCCGTTTCCGGCCTTGGTGGCCTTGATCTCGGCTTGCGTGATGACGACCGAGTACCAGCCGGGCGGCAGCGGGTCATAGACACCGCTCGATTCGGGCAGGTCGGTCACGTTGTACTCTTGGCCTAAGTTTGCCATTTCAGGACTCCTTAACAATGATTTGAAACGAGGGGCGGCCGGGCTTGGCCGTGATTGCAGAGGCCAGCGGCCCGGTGATTGCTTCGTCAGCCGCTTTCCAAGCGGCAGAATTAATCTCCGGCTTCCAACGGAACAGGCTCGACAAATGCTCGGTCAAGCCATGCTCGGCGGCGAGCTCCTGGACCAAGTCTGCATCAACCTTGCGGTCAATGCGGCCCACGACTTTGATCGTGTAGCCAACGGTTTGCAGGTTCTGCGTGCCGTCAAGCGTCTCGGGGATCTCAGCGAGAGACTTTATCGTGTCCTCGATATCCCTGCGGGTTGCTACGGCGTGGGCTTCGGCCTGCTTTGCCATAACCCATTGTCTGGCCAGATCTTCCAGCGTCATCGCGCACCCCCAATCTTTGCAATGACCGCACCCAGATCCGGCGCCTCCCAGGCATCGAGGCGGCCCGAGCGATCCTTCGCCAGCCAGAGGCCATCGCTATCGCACATCAGCGCCCGTTGGGTCACGCCTTCGGCGTCCTTCTCGACGCGCAGGGCCAGCACCTCGTCAAAAAAGTACGGGAGCGCCTGGCCGGTTTTGTTGCCCGGCATACTCGGCGAATACAAGATCCGGCCCATTTCGTCCTGCGACTTTTCGAGCTTGGCGCTCATGTATACGTGGCGGCCCGGCAGATCCCGGAAGGCCCGAATAATGTCGGCCATCTGTTCCTGCATCGCGCCGTAGGCCTGTCTCGGGTCTTTGCTGGCCTTCTTTTCGGCGTTCAAGACGACTTCGGCAATTTCTGAGATGCTGTCCAGCGCGACGGACTCAAAGGCCTTGGCTTCGTCGGATTGCGTCAGCCAGGCATACGCCTCGTGCAGCGTAGCCATGTCCCCGATCTCTATGTATGGCAAGTCGGCGTCTTGGATCGACAAGAGGCCGCCCTCTGCCGAGAGGACGATGGGGCTAGGCAGCGTCTTAATGAGAGACGTTTTGCCGGCGCCTGCCTGTCCGTAGACCAGGACTTTGACGCCGTTGGCGGACAGGCCGCCGGTGGTCTGAATTTTTATAGCCATGCTCAGACCTCCTCGACTTCGGCGATGGTCCAGTTCAGGGCGAGTGCACGCAGGCGGGCAGCGTCCATCGAGCGATGGATTTCGACGTTGTAGAACTCCTTGCCCAGCAGCTTGGAGTAAACGTAGAAGGTAACTTTAAGCATTTTGAGCCTCCGCTCTGTCTGCGCCTTCGGGGAATCCGGTCGCGCATTGGTTTGCAATGTACCCTACGGCAATGTAGAGTGTCAACACCTAAATTGCACAGGAAAATGTAAATACATCATGACAACTGACGAGGCGATCAAGTTCTTTGGGACCAAAAAGGCGCTTGCCCAGGCGCTCAATATCTGGCCTCACGTTATCAGCCGTTGGGGCAAGTACCCGCCGATGGCTAGGCAATATGAACTCGAGGTAAAAACACAGAGGGAACTGCGAGCAGAGACGAATGACAACGAAAGCTGAAGCGGCGCTTATCTATGCATCCTGGGGCTGGCACGTGCTACCCGTGCTGCCCAACTCCAAAGCGCCCGCCACCGAGCATGGGGTTAATGATGCCACGACCAGCCCTGAGCAGATCGCCAGGTGGTGGGCACAGAATCCCAACTTTAACATCGGCATCGCGGCCGGGGCTCGGTCTGGCATCGTCGTATTCGACGTTGACCCCAGGAACGGCGGCATAGAGTCGTGGGAGGCGTGGCTAGCGGCTAATGGCAAGATCCCGGCAGACGGCGCAGCCCAACTCACCGCAGGCGGCGGCGAGCATCATATCGCGGTCTATGATCCCGATATCCGATCCTGCAAGCTGGCCGAGGGCGTCGATCTGCTGTCGGACGGTCGATATTTTGTCGCCTATCCCTCGGCCATCGAGGGGCGGCGCTACGAATGGGAGGCGTCGTCTGACCCATTCGACGGCGTAGCGCCATTCCCGATCCCGCCCGCCTGGAAGGCCGCCTACGACGCTCTTAGACGCAGCGAGACGCGCGGGCCTGCTTTGACCGATGGATTGATACAGGGCAACCGCAATAGCGGCCTGACGGCTCTCGCGGGCGCCATGCGGCATTTCGGGATGGGCGAAGCCGAGATCCTTGCCGCTCTGACCATCACCAACGAGACCCGCTGCGAGATCCCGCTACCCTCGTCCGAACTGTCCCAGATCGTCCGCTCGGTTTCCCGATACGAGCCAGAGACCGACATTGGGGCAGCGGCAGCGATCGGATCAGACGCAGCCGAGGCGCTGCTAGCGGCCACCCGTGCCGAGCGGCAGGAATACTTTTTCACCCGCGCAACATCGTTTTTGAGCCAACCGGCGCCGCTTAAATGGATCATCAAGGGCTGGCTGCCCGATAACGGCGTGTCGATGGTCTACGGCGAGTCGGGGTCGGGGAAAACATTTGTCACGCTCGACATGGCCTGCCATATCGCCTCGGGCATGACTTGGCACCAGCACCGGACCAGAGCCGGGCTCGTGATCTACATGGCAGGCGAGGGCAACTATGGGCTCAGGCAGCGGGTGACGGCCTGGTGCAAGGCTCACAACATCACCAGCCTCGACAACCTGCTGATCTCGAATAAGGCCATCGACATTGACAGCCCGGCCGCAGCGGCCCAGATCATCAACGCCGTCCGCGAGCTAACTGACGAGCCAGCGGTTGCCATCATCATTGATACGGTCAACAATCACATGAGCGGGGACGAAAATTCAGCCCGCGACACCCGCAACCTGCTCAACGCCTGCAACATCGTCGCAATGGCGCTTGGCGCAAGCGTCATCCTCAACCACCACACCGGCCACGCGGCCGAGTCCAAGCAGCGGGCCAGAGGCTCCAGCGCCTGGCGGGCGTCGGTCGATGCCTCGATCCTGATTGCCAAGCGTGATTCATCCATCGAGATCAGTTGCACCAAGATGAAGGATGCCGAACCGCCGGAGGATTTTTTTGGCAAGTTGCAATCCGTCCCGCTGGGCTGGATTGATGAAGACGGGGACGAGATCTCCGGGGCAGTTTTTGTACTCGATGATGACCCGCCGCAGAAACAGACAAAGGAGGCGTCGGATCTTTCAAAAGACATTGATCAATTAAAAGAGTCTTGGTTTAAATCAAATTGCGAACTTAGAAATAAAACGCCATATGTTTCTAGAGATGCTTTGATTGACTACCTCGTATCAAACAAAGGGCGGACAGAATCGACAGCCAAGACATACGTTAAGGAAGGCAAAAAAGGTCGTTTAGTTAATAATTTAATTGAAGCAAAAATTGTCGAATCTTACGAGCGCGGATGGGTTGTTGTTGATGACGAGGTCGCTTCCAACTTTTTGCTTAGTATGAAAAAGCGATGAGGGGAAAAAAGGGACAAGTGGGGACAAACGGGGAAAATGTCCCCGATGACAAGGCGAGGCAGTCGGGGACAAACGGGGACACACTCTTAAGAGTGTCCCCATTGTCCCCACCACGAGTGCGCCAATTCGTCTAGATCGGGAGAAGGCAAGGGAAAACTTATGTATGTGACCGAATGCACAAAATGTGGCTCAGAAGATATTAAAATCGGTATAACAAAAATAATGTCGGGATCTACAGTTTATCCGTTGTATTGCGGGAACTGCGGGGAAGTCTTTCAGCGGTACATGAAAAAAGAGATCGCAAGAAAATACGAACAACAGCACGGCCAATTATTATACGTTAAAACAAGAACGGCCCGGTATTTTGAAACACGAGGGAGGCAGCCTCCGACATGCGAAGTCTGCGGCGCACCAGAGGGCGAGCGTCATCATTGGGCGCCGCAATATCTTTTCCGGGATACTCCAAGCGAGCTAAGATGGCCGACGAGTTATCTGTGTCGTTCCTGCCATCGCCTGTGGCATGCTATCGTGACTCCCGACATGGGCCGGAAGAAACCATGACCAACCCAGACAACCGCCAGGTCGGCGGCAGCCACTACCTCGGCAAAGCCATTCAGCCGTGGGACTATATCGCGGCTAACCGCCTGGGCTATTTCGAGGGCAACGTTGTCAAATATGTGACCCGCTGGCGCGAGCGAGGCGGGGTCGCCGATCTTGAGAAAGCCAAGCACTATTTGGAAAAGCTGATCGAGATGGTCCGAGAGAGCGAGGCGCGGGCTGAGGGGCGAGAGGGATGACTCGGCGTAGCAGCAAATACACCGACGAGGCTAAGGCGGAGATCTGCCGGAAAGTTCTCGAAGGGATGCGAAATGGCCTGAGCGCTTACAAATCCTGCCTGGCCGCAGGCGTCCCGCAAAGTACGTTTGGCATGTGGGTTGATGCTGACGCGCAGCTTGCCGCAGAATACGCGCGCGCGCGAGACGATTTGATCGAGAGAATCGCTAGCGAAATCATCGACTTGAGCGACTCCGAGGTGGGCGTCCAGCCTGACGGCCGCAGGGACTGGGCCGAGGTGCAAAAGCAACGGCTTCAGGTCGATACCCGGAAGTGGCTACTCTCCAAACTGGCGCCCAAACGGTACGGCGACAAGATCGAGGTAAGCGGCGACCCAGACCGGCCCGTAGCGATCCAGAAAATTGAGCGAGTCGTGATCGGCAAGTGACTACGCTCCAGATTGATACGCCCCGCTGGGCGCTGCCTCTGCTCAACCCGGCCCGCTACAAGGGCGCGTTCGGCGGCCGGGGCTCTGGCAAAAGTCACGCCTTTGCCGAACTCATGATTGAAGCCCACATCCTCGACCCCGACAGCCGCTCCGTTTGTGTGCGCGAGATCCAGAAGTCATTGGCCCAGTCGGTCAAACGCCTGTTAGAGATCAAGATCGAGGCGATGGGCGCGGGATCTTACTTCGAGGTGCAAGAGGCCGTCATTAAGTCCAGGCGCGGTCAGGGCGCGATTATCTTCCAAGGGATGCAGAACCATACCGCCGACTCTATCAAAAGCCTTGAGGGCTACGACAGGGCCTGGGTGGAGGAGGCGCAGAGCCTCTCCCAGCGCAGCCTCGACCTACTCCGCCCGACGATCCGAAAGCCCGGCTCAGAGCTTTGGTTTTCTTGGAACCCCAACCAAGCCAGCGACCCGGTAGACCAGCTCCTGCGCGGCAGCAGGCCACCGCCAGACGCCGCCGTGGTTGAAGTCAACTTCGACGATAACCCGTGGTTTCCCGAAGTGCTGCGGGCCGAAATGGAATACGACAAGGCCCGCGACCCGGACAAATACGCCCACATCTGGCGCGGGGCCTACTTGCAGAACAGCAGCGCCAGAGTGTTTCGCAATTGGCGGGTTGAGGAGTTCGACGCGCCAGACGATGCGATACACCGTCTCGGGGCCGACTGGGGCTTTGCCAGCGATCCGACCGTGCTGGTCCGATGCCACATCGTCGGCCGAACGCTCTACATCGACCACGAGGCGTACATGGTCGGTTGCGAGATCATGGACACGCCAGACCTGTTCATGACCGTGCCAGAGGCCGAACGCTGGCCGCTTGTGGCCGACAGTTCACGGCCCGAGACGATTAGCCACATGCGTAAACATGGCTTTCCCAAGATCTTGCCAGCCGTCAAAGGCAAAGACAGCGTGGCCGAAGGCGTCGAGTGGCTCAAAAGCTACGACATCGTTGTCCACCCGCGCTGTATCCATACAATCGACGAGCTGACGCACTACAGCTACAAGACCGACGCGCTGACTGGCAAGGTGCTTCCCGTCTTGCAGGACAAGCAGAACCACGTGATAGACGCCCTGCGCTACGCCTGCGAGGGCGTCAGGCGGGCCTCGGCGGTCAAGCGGCAGATTGAGTTCACGCCGATACCGAATGTGAAGAAGTGGGCGCGTTAACACGTTGACAAGCAACAGTCAACAACCGACAATCCGCGAAACCGAGGATTTTTGATGCCCCGCATTTCCCGAGATCAGCAATTGGCCAACCTCCACGCCGAGGCGCTGGCTGATTTCGACAACATCCAGTCGGCCTTGCGCGACGAGCGCCTCCAATGTTTGCAAGATCGCCGGTTCTATAGCCTTGCGGGCAGCCAGTGGGAAGGCCCGCTCTGGGATCAGTACGCTAACAAGCCGAAGTTTGAAGTCAACAAGGTTCACCTTTCCGTCATTCGGATCATCAACGAGTACCGCAACAACCGCGTCACCGTCGATTTTGTCTCCAAAGACGGCACCAACAACGACAAACTGGCCGACGTATGCGACGGGCTTTACCGGGCCGACGAGCAGGACTCTGTTGCCGACGAAGCCTACGACAACGCATTCGAGGAGGCCGTGGGCGGCGGGTTCGGCGCCTGGCGTCTACGCACGATCTACGAGGATGACGAAGATCCCGAGAACGAAAAGCAGCGCATCCGCATCGAGCCGATATTCGACGCGGACTCCAGCGTGTTCTTCGACCTTGAAGCCAAGCGCCAGGACAAGTCCGACGCCAAATATGCCTTTGTCGTCTACTCGATGACCCGCGAGGCGTACAAGGACGAGTGGGGCGACGACCCGACAAGCTGGCCTAAGATCGTCCACCAGTACGAATTTGACTGGTGTACGCCCGACGTAGTTTACGTGGCCGAGTACTATCGGGTTGAAGAAAAGTCCGAGACGCTTCGAATTTTCCAGACCATCGCGGGTGAGGAGGAGAAGTACGCCGCGCAAGACTTCGCGGACGATCCGACGTTGGAAGAACTGTTAGCCGCAGTCGGCACAACCGAAGTACGGCAGCGCAAGATCAAGCGCAGGCGCGTTCGCAAGTACGTGATGTCAGGCGGGCGAATCCTCGAGGACGCGGGCTACATCGCAGGCAAGTGCATTCCCATTGTCCCGGTCTACGGCAAACGATGGTTTGTGGATAACGTCGAGCGATGCATGGGTCATGTCCGCCTTGCCAAAGACCCGCAGCGGCTCAAAAACATGCAGTTGTCGAAGCTGGGCGAGATCTCGGCACTGTCGAGCGTCGAGAAGCCGATCCTTCTGCCCGAACAGGTTGCCGGGCACCAGTTGATGTGGGCTGAGGACAACCTCAAAGACTACCCGTATCTGCTGGTCAACCCGATCACGGGCGCAGACGGCTCGCAGACGGTCGCAGGCCCCGTCGCCTACACCAAGTCGCCCAACGTGCCGCCAGCGATGGGCGCTCTGTTGCAACTGACCGAACAGGATATGCAGGAGATCCTCGGCAGCCCGCAACAAGCTGACAAGATGGTCAGCAACATCAGCGGCAAAGCGGTCGAGATGATTCAGCAGCGGCTGGATATGCAGACGTTTATCTACATGAGCAACTTTGCCAAGGCCATGAAACGCTGCGGCGAAGTCTGGCTGTCGATGGCGCGGGAAGTCTACGTCGAAGATCGGCGCCGGATGAAGTCGATCAACGCTAACGGCGAGCCCGAGTCGATTGAGCTTATGCAGCCCATGATCGACCCGGAAACGGGTCGGCTGATGATGGCGAATGACTTGTCGCAGGCGAGCTTTGATGTGGTCTCTGACGTTGGCCCGTCCAGCAGCAGCAAGAGGGCCGCGACCGTCCGCGCCCTCACCGGCATGATGCAGATTACGCAGGATCCCGAGACGCTTCAGGTGCTCGGGGCGATGGCGATGATGAACATGGAAGGCGAAGGCGTAGAGGATGTGAGAGATTTCTTCCGCCAGCGCCTGATCCGCATGGGCGTGGTCCAGCCGACCGAGAAGGAAGCCCAGGCCATGATGGCCGAAATGCAGGGCCAGCAGCCCGACCCGCAGGCCATGTTGATGCAGGCCATGTCGGAGGAAATCTCTG
>Ga0208161_1001642_pt1 | contig 11825 bp, 4 predicted proteins | sample CB_VirMetaG_3_FD_184538 | JGI IMG/M metagenome (GOLD analysis project Ga0208161, IMG submission 184538) | Freshwater to marine saline gradient viral communities from Chesapeake Bay - CB_1508_1S Viral MetaG (SPAdes) (version 4) | ecosystem: Environmental > Aquatic > Marine > Coastal | place: USA... | reverse complement strand
AACACAGCAAACCTTTGCCGGAACTCGGGAGTTTGCTCCAATGCCATCTGTAGAGATTCTTCCGAAACAATGCCTTCTTTTACCTGCTCCCACAACCAACCCGACGGCTCGCCATTTGTATAACTAAACAAAGATCCAAGACCAATAGAGTTCAAGTAATTAGCAAGCATTGTAAAGGCGTTGCGGTCAACCATTTCATCGGCCATCAGAAGAAGTCCTTTCCAAACAAACCGCCAATAATGCGACCAACTGCAGCGAGTTGGCCGGTTGCTTCATCGGTAGATTTCCAAGCGTCGTCCTGTTTAATTGCTTTAGCAATTTCACGACTGTTAGCAAGCCGAGTCTCAGTTCCTTCGCCAACAGTGACCATGTCCATGAACCGTGAATCAGTAAAGTTCACATCGTTTACATCGAGGCCGAGGCTGTTCGAAATCTGATCGCGCGCCGAGCGAAGCAATTCAATTGGCGACACGCCTTGGTCAATATATTGCGCCAGCCAGGGGTTGGCCGCTTTGGCCTGAGCTTTTAAGAAACTTTCAATTCCGTCAATAGTTGTTTTGTTGGACGCAACCTTTTGTGCGTAGTCGCGCAACGTTGTTTCGCTGACACTAACAAGATAGGACGACGCAAGTGATTTGACTGCATCCATAGTCGACGTGAGCGTTCCGGTCCCAACCTTTGACCAATCAATAATATTGACAATGTCGTTGGTCAATTGATCGGCAGAATACTCTAAATCAAACGCGACATTTGCAAGATAAGAAATAACCTCCGGCTCGAGACTCAGTCCCATGCGGCTGCTTTGATTGAGGATTTCTGTTTCTAAAGAACGAACCGAGTTTGCTCGATTGATTCCTGAGCCGCCCGAACCAGTACTTACGCGAAAATTTTCTTTAAAAATCGCTGAGGCGGATTCAACCTGTGCCCATGTTGGCATGGTGCGCTGATGAGTAAAATACCACTTTGCTATGTACTCAAGAGTTTGTGGCTTATCCCACAAATCTTTATATTGCTCGTTGCGTTTCATGTCAGCAATAAAAACTGCAATCTGGTTATTTAAAACGTCACCTTGCCAGTCAAAACCAGGAACAGTGCCACGAGCTGCCGGCATAAACGGATTAGAATTAGTTGCTGGGTCAACCATTTTGGGCTTCTCTCTTTAGCTTGGGTGCTGTTTTCCACCATTCGTCAAGATCACTCATGGCTACATCGTTTGCGTAGCGATTTTCAAAATAGGTTTGTGCTTTAGCGGACATTTCAACTTCGTAATTGTCTTGCGAAAAGCTCTTATCCAACGACGCTTCGTTTTCCCATTTACGAATGTATGAAACAAACGAATCCAGCTCGTTTTGTGTTAGTCCTCGCCCAATAAGTTCCATGCCAAAATTGCGCGCACTCAAATAAAGGGCATCCGCATCCGCATAGACAACGCCCTTTGAAGCTCCTAGTTCGCGCGAATAATTCTTGACCCGCTCATCAAGATGTTCGGCTACGGTCACACCAAAACGAGTGCTGTCCAACATCGCTAAATCCCACGCCATTTTTGTAGCGGTGTCCACACGCCCAATGGCCGGCTGTTGCCCAAGCATGTCAAAGTATCCAGCCTTGCGCAAAGTTTCCTGCAGATTTGTAATTTGATCCCTAGTCTTAAGGCTGTATGGATAAGCGGAGGCCGTAGCTCCGCTCATCATGGTGCCATTTGAATCTGAATAAATGCCACCAGTCAAAGCCATGCCGGCCATGTCAACGCTGTAATCTGCAAAATAACTCAATACGTCTGCCAACCCGGCATCAGGAAAAGTTTGCAAATATTCTTGTTCGGTTGTTACGCCAGGTGGCAGCTCTTTGCCATAACCTGCGGACAGCGTGTCAAGATTGAGCGTTTGCTCGGAAAATGGGAGGCTGGGGTCGACCGTAATTTCAGACGCAGGAGCAGTGTCCGCCTGTATTTCTGTTGTTGGTTCTGATGGAGCCGTTTCTGGTTGAGCAGTAAATGAAAAACTCAGCGATGCGGTCGATGTCATGTCATTACGCCGAGCTTGAACAGCTGCCTCTACACGCGGGTCGGTCTGTGGCAAATTGTAACGCTGTGCATAATAACTTTGAATATCAAAATCATTAATTACGTTTACGGTGTCGATGGCTTTTTGCGCACCCTCGGTCATATTTTCATTTAGTTCGCCGGAGTCAATAAGTGCCTGGAAAAATGGCCGCAAATCCAAAAGATCAATTGCATATGCGGTTCCGCCGTTTCCAGTCGGGCCACTCCGTTTAAACTCATCGGGCAAAAGATCAATGGCTTTAGCAATTACGTCATACGCATCGTTTGTGCGCGTGCCACCCCAATCATTAAACGGATTAAGCGGAATGTAGCCAGTTGCTGAGGTTTCACGCTTTGCATCCAACTGCAAACGCTGAGCCACATACAATACAAGATCGCTTTTCTTGACTTGATTACCGCTACCAAATTGGGTTCGGACTTTTTTGTAAAGCTCTTCGTCAATTACAGGTGCTGTTGCCATATCAATCCACTCCAGACTCGGGCTTAAGAACCGTCAACCAATAGGAACCAACCGCAGGATGCTCGGCCACAAACGCTGTCGCCCACGCATTGAAGGTTGTCTTAAGAATTTGCATGCGACCCTGCCCAGCCGAAGTTCTATCCAAGGCAAGTCGGCCACGCGCCACGATGTAGGCATCAAATGAATCCTGAAGCATTTTCAGATCATCAAAATGATTTGCCTTGGGGAACTCAGGATCCAATAGCGCAATACGCATCTGTTGAATAGTGGTCTTGCGGCGCTGACGCGCTTCACCTGACTCAAGTTCACTGGCAAATATCGGATGGGTGGCCTTGAAAGCAGCAGTCCACTCGGTCCATCGATCCTTCAAAGCTCGAGCAGCACCGTCCTTGCCTTCATTCTTAAGGCGCACGTATTCCGCTTCGTAAAAGTCTTGGGACTGGAAGTATTCGTACGCACCTTCGCGGTAGATCATGGCGTTTACAAAGTCAACTGGAGCCCGCTTTTCACGCAACCCTAAAACCTGCTCCGCCGTATAAGCCGTTTGGGTTCGGGCGTCACTTTCATCCTGGGGCAAAAGCCATGCGGCGGCGTTAGGAAATGCGTCGAACACATCCTTGTTTGTCTCGTAAAAATTAATACCGTCTTCCGTGCTGGGTAACGGCGCGCCTGATGCTGAATAGGATTTTGAAATTGAGTATGCCGTAGGATTAAGAATGTCCTTGAGCCTGCCCGAAGGATTCATCTCGAGCCACGCAGCAGTTCCTTCTTCGATCCCCATGTTTTGGATCAGCTCGTAATACTCGGCGGCAAGAAGATCGGCTGGATTGGTGATCTCGCCGTTTGTAATCCACTCATATGACGTGCCATTAATCAATTGCAGGGCGCTAGGTGGACCTGGCAGCAAGTAACCAGCCAACGCTTGCGAAACCATGATTACTTTGGCGTGCTCGGCAGCGCGGCGAATGAACTCGTCCCGCTGTTCAACGGTAACGTTTGTTTCTGGAAGGCCGTTGCCCGATGCTTGTAGATGCGCCATTGCGGCCAACATGTTTGCGGCCTGGCGCTCATTGACTTCATTAAGGTCGTCGCTGCCAAACAATGTAGTTCCGGCCTCGAACACGCGGTATACAGACGAGGGAATGATTCGCTCGAGCATGCCCCGATGTTGATATTCCTCGCCAATGAGAACCGCATCAAGTGGCTGCAAGAAAGGTAGTGCTGCCTTAAAGAAACTCATAGGCGTCGTGATAAGGGGCGACACGCTCGGTTGGCCAAACTCGGCGCGGAAGCCAGGCAAAATCATGTCGGTTGGAGACTGGAATAGCACTTCCAAATTGGGATTGATCCGTGCCCCAAAAGCATCACCCGGCAAAACCAGATCAGCCAAACCAAATGCTTTACTAACTACATCCGCAAGAAGTTCCGAACCGGGGTAAACAAAATAGTCATTGCCCTGCTGGTCAGTTCTAACAATCCCAGCTGTCTGCAGTCCCATGTAAGTCAATCGCAAACGTTCAAGACGTTGCAGGGTTGCGAGGGGCCCACCTTCACCCAGAATCTTGGCCCAACGCTTTAGGAAGTTTTCTTCGGCGTACCAGAAAGGAAGAACACCACGCATGAACTCTGCGTATTGACTTCTAATTTCATGTGAGTCAACAAAGGGCATTACGTCACGAATGGCATGCTGGGCTGCATATTTTTGCGCAGTTTCCTCAACGCCGTCCATTTGTTTTTTTACGGCCCTAATTAAATCCCAAGCCATAGAACGGCTTTGGTCTGGCCGTTCTTGACCGTATGCAATTTGCGCGGCTTCATCAATCCGGCGAACCGCAAGTCTCCGATTGTCATTTCCAAAAACGTAACTTGAGTCAGGAATACCCTGCATTTCAAACACTTCTGGTATTTCGGCATCGACATATTCAACTATGTCTTCAACCGTGCTAAATATTCCTTCATGACGCATGGATTCAACAATGTCTGTACCAGCAAAATCATGGCTTGACAACCATGTTTGAAGCGAGCTTATTCGGGCCCGAACAGGGGCGTACCTGTTCGCTGATTCACCCCATGCTTCTTCGATTGCTTTAACCCATTTTTCTTCGCCCATCAATCTCCGAAGCTGTTCCACCTCCTTTGGCTTCATTCCCTTTATGTAAGCAAATGCTTGCCGGTCGCTCAACTGCAATGCGTAGGCGGGATCGTTATTTTCAATTGCAGCAAAAATGCGCCCAAGCTCGACGTATCGGTCATATACGGCTCGAGCGCGGGAATCAAAGTTGGGACCGTCAGCCACGTTCAACAATTGCTGCAGCGATTTATACTGAGTGGATTCTCTCAAAACCCAACCAGCCAAAGCTTCGTTGCGTTCGGCTGCAATAAGAAAAGCGTGGAACGACATGGGTTTGCGACTAAGCGTGTCAATAGCTTTGCCCATGAGTTCAAACAATTTATTGACCTTAGAGCCAACAATGTTTGCTTTGTAGGGTTTGTAAGAATGCGCTACTTCAATGTCAGGAAGATCAGCAGCCGGAGTGTTTTCAACGTTGCGTTTTGTTGTAGCACGCAACCGTCGCTCCATGTCCGTAACCTCAAGCCATTCATCGCGTCGTCCAGGAACCTTGATTGGTTCCTTTCGTTCAACGAGTTGACGACCAGTCGCGCCCTGATTTCGATCAAGAAGCGTAGGAGCAAGAATCGACCACATGACTTCGTTTTCGCCCTCATAATCGGCAATAAACGAACGGGTAATTCTTTGATCTGTTGCACTTACGAGTGAATCTTTTTCAAATGTTGGTGTGAGGTAAAGCTCGTCATCTGGATCAACTATGTCTCCGGCCTCAAGTTTGTGTGCTGTTCCACCAAGATTCCGCCATACTTCTGGCGCGTTTTCATCACCAATAAACTCAAGACGGGTGCGACGACCCGCTCGAATGCGAGCAAAGATTTCATCAACAAAGGTGTCTACAACAGGTATCGGCGTTTCAGAGGTTATTTCGTCCAAGTAATTCCAGACAGCAGGAAACTCATTGTAAAAATCTCGGCCAACAAGTGCCCCCAAATCATCAACCTTCAATCCAGTGGCTGCTGTATTCCATCCGTAAAGAACAAGCTCTTCCCTGGTTCCTGGATTATTAACGGCATCTCGCACGTCATACACCCAAGGGACCAGTTGACCCTGTTCAACTGGATCCGTTGCTACGTCCATAATTTGGATTGCCGGAACTGATCCAATACGAGATTCAATTACATTTTGAACATAAATTGCATCTTCAAGAGTTTTTACAACAACTGGATTTTGACGAGCGGCCGCCGTCATAATTGGATCAAATTGTTCAATTCTTGCGTATGGCCCAAGGGCATGGGGTGTTTTTGCAAGATCCAATGTGACGCCCTCGTCATAATAAAGGAACTCAGACTGAATTGATAAACCCCGAGTATCAATAACGTAAAACGTATTCGCATTTTTGGTATCGCCCATCCAACGCGGATTCAAATTAAGTTGGTTTTCAACTTCACCATTCTCAATTTTGAGCCAGTATTCGTCCCGCAAAGCTTTTCTTACATCATCTTCAGATTCAAAAAATGGCCAATCTCGTAAATTGGTTCGATAATTCAAAACACCCGTTTTTATGTCGGTGTCAAAACCAAAATCGTCATATATCTCAGCATCCCACGAACCCCGTGGAATAACAACTTGATTGCTGCCAAGTTCCGGTGTTGTTACAAGTCGTTCACGGAACTGCCCCAACCAACTGTCATAGTCCAAGCTAAAAGCAGATTCAAATTTGTCTTGAACCAAACGCTGGAATCCAGGAAAAACTTGACCAATCTGACCATAACGAAGTTCATAGCTACCCCAACCCACAGAAATGGGGATTGACCGTTTGCGGTTCGATACAAATGCTTCGAGATGATCGGCCAAGTAAATACGGCCGACCTCAATTAATAGTTCTTCATCCGAATCAAAAACCAGGCCGGAATAAATGCGCGACCAAAGATTGGTGTCCCCAACAATATCCGCGTCTGTAAAAACTTCTCGAGGAGCGTATCTATCCAAAAGATTAATTGTTGCGTTTTTTACTTCTTCGCCCAACCGTTTTAGTTCGTCTTTAGAAATAAACTGATCTACTGCATCATATGGCGAATAGGCGTCCGTCCACTCGACAGCATACTGAATATCCGAATTTGCCGCCACCAAACTGTCCGCAAAATTAATGGGATCTTCGAAAAGGTCAATTGCATCTTTCTCAAAACTTATGCCAAAAAGTGCATCGCCTTCGGCGTAGGCTTCGCCTTGCTTGGCAAAAACAATCTCAGCACTCGACCACGAGTTTGCACCTTCTGTCCAAGGTGCGCCCGGCGGTTGAAGTCTGACAATTTCAAAGTCGCCCATGCTTGATGAAATCAATCGCTCAAGCGTATCCGGATCGTAAGTCGACCATCCCCGCAAATCATCTAGTGTTCTGCCTTGCGACGCCAAAAAATCTTCAAGCCTAAACGAAAAGACAACAGATAATGGTGCCGCACCGTCTCTTAATGCTTCGGTATGGTTCACGCCCCCCATAGCGTAATTCATAGCCTGAAGTTCACTTAAAGAAAATGAGGTTGCATTTCGGCCATTCCAATGGCTTTGAGGACTCATTTCGAAAATTAGATTGCCATCCTCGTCTACCGAAACCAAGGCATCGTTAGAAACACCCCGATACAAGTACGGGGAGGGACCCCTGCCGGCGTTGCCAGTTGAACGCAACAGGCTAGAAGCATTAATCATTGTTGGGTTCGTTTGCCAATGATCCAACAAGTTGCGAATCCACTCGCGCGCATAAGCTGGTTTGTCTGCAAGAATTCTGCTGGCGTTTGCTAAAGCACCAAGTTCCATTACAACGCGATCGCGCGAACTAGTATGCGGGACAAACTCCCGAAACATTGTAAAGTCTGCTCCACTTTCTGGAATCCAGACATCGCCCTGTTCTTGTAACTGCTGGACAAAAAATGAACTTATTTCGTCCCATACGGGTTCGTGTTCTCCGGGATAAGAATCTCGAATTTTATTGACCAATTGGTTTCGGCGCTCAGCCCAAGTCAATAATGGATGAGGCATAGAGTCGCCGTTTGCAAGTTGAATTGGAGGAAGAGCTTGCAACTCAGCCATCTTTGCGGGCGTAATTTCAATGCGATTAAGCACGGCATTAAAGCGCGCTTTATCAAAATAACCAGCATGAACTTCCGTAAACAACTGCAGCAAGTCTCTATCAATTAGATTGGGGGTAACTCGTCTGCCTTCCGCCACCATTTGCGCACGCTGCTCAAACGACATGGCTCCAAAACGAGCTTTGTCAAGCTCATAAAGTTCCCCAAAGGGACGCAACAAATCCATCAGTTCTTCTCTGGGGATGGCCCGCTGTATGTCGTCGTTGTACCAAAGAACAAGGGGCGTATAAATAGAGCCGCCAATTTTGTCATCAAAGGGTGCAGCAACTCTGTCTAAGACAGCGTTCCACCAAGGTTGGGCTTCGGGAATTGCATTATCGCGTGTTGTAAGAATTCTTTCGCTGTGCGTTTGAACAAGCATCACTTCTTCATCTGTGATGTCTTGACCTCCAATAATGCGCTTGACATTGGGCGCAGTTTGGGTTGATTCCCAGGCTGCAAGACGCGACGTGCCGATTTCTTCAAGCATGCCCTTCGCATATACGCGCTCGTATGCGTGAGCACGCATCAGCATTTTCTTGTCAACGCCACCAATCAGCATCCGACGGAAAGAGTGATCGCTTCCAAACGCCATCTTTTTCCACTGGCGCTCAAACAATTCACGGCGCGTGCTAACAGTTGCGTAAGGGCCAAGTGTTTCTGCCGCATATCGACGCAGTCGTGGCGAGGAAGCAACGCCCTGTTCAAGTCGAGCAAACACCCTATCGGCCCTGCGTTCGATCATTCGAGACACAAAGTCAAGCTGATCATAAAGTTTCTGCCGCCACATCTGGCCGCCCTCTAGTCGATCAATTGCTCGAGCAACCGGACGGTAGATCATTGGAATGTCATAACGGGCGGTTCTAACCCAAAGATCAGCTGGATCAACTGCGTCAATAATTCCGCGCATTTCACGTTCGCGCAAGACCCCGGTTACATCACGATACATGTCACGTTGTGCAAGTTGCCGTGCACCACGTTCTTGAATCCATGATCCGGTTCCGTAGCGCATCATTGTTGCAAACAATTCTTCGCCAACGTTTCGTGTGAAGAATCCCAAACGCAAAAGCGCCATTGGTTTCCAAATGCGGTTCTGAAGCATTTGCCAAACCTGGCTTTCGGGAATACCAATTAACGCATTGAGAATCTTGGCCTGCGTTACAGCTTTCCGAATCTCATGAAGATCTGGAATGGCCCACGCCGATGCCATCTCAGCATCGGGCAAAGTTCCAAGAGGAATTGTTGGCCCACCATCAAAGTCGAGCGTCATACGCCCGCCTTCGTCGAGACTATAAATTTGCTTAATACGCTTTAAATACTTGTCAAGAAGTTTGTTGCCATCATCGAGCATTCTCATTCCCGTTGCAGTTGCAACAGAATCAAGAAGGGATGTCAGCCCAACAATTCGCGCACCGCCGGTAGGCGCCTCGATGAGAGCCTGGGTCCAGGCGTCACGGACATATGAAGGAACGCCGGCATATCGGAAAAGATCTAAGTAACGCTGGATCTCCAGTGGCATTTCATCGCCAATAAGCCGGACAGATCCTCGAGGGATCTGACTTGTCAACCCATCAATAAAATTCGCAAGTGGTTTAAGGATTTGCCCACCGGGAGCAGCGCCAACCGTTCGACCAAATCGATAAGCTGAGGAACTCTTGGCAAGTTTTGTTTGCACGTATTCTTGTGCCCGGCGAACAATACCCTCCTCATAGGAGGTAAGCAGTTCTTCGGTAGTCACACCCAGCAACGCCTTGGTGTCATCGTTCTTTACTAGCACCCCGACAACGCGTGCGGCTTGTTCATCAAGTCCTTCATTAACAAGCGACTGAACGAAGGCGTCATCAACATTAGAAAAATGTTCCGCCAGCTGCTGCTGTAGCTCTGGATGATCCGCAAGCGCAGCAAAGATCCGGCCAAACGCGGCCGTTTCATTTCCAATGTCTGCCAAGCCATAGAGGAAATCGCGAGCTGCTCCGGTTTTATTAGAAATAAAAGCTTGAGTTCGATTAAGACCCTTGACTTGGTTGTAGCGCAATCCTGGAACCAAGCCAATTCCACTCATCATGGCCTGCATTTGATTTGTGCCCTTCATAAATTCGAACACATCATCAACACTAAGTTCAGTTATGCCCATGTCTTTCTTGTGCTTTTGAAGATGCACAAACATCGGCTTGTATTCCCGAGCGCCACGATTCATCATTCGGAAATCGTCAGCATTTACCGCATCAGCAACAACCTGCCACTTCCGTCGAATCTCTGGTAGCTGGCTCAACTCATCTAGGCGATTACCAATTGTTGCAGAAACCGCTGGAAGGCCTCGACGGGTATAGGCGTAGGCACGATACGCGCCACCAGCAAAGTTAAATGGATCTAACCAAACTGTCATAAAAGCGTCAAACAAACCGGATACCCACCGGCCAACGCCATTTTCGCTTTCCATTTCAACGCCGGGAATAACGTTAAAAGCACGCACCAAATCACGGCCGTAGGAGATCTTGCCCCGCTCTAACACCTGCAATGCTTCAACAAAAACGGGTTCAGCAAGCAACTCCTGAAGTAGCGAGTAAACAGCCGTGTACTTCGGTGTTCCTTCATCCGCATACTTTGCGGCTACAACAGCTAACTGTTTGATCTGAGCGGTTTGCTGACCGCCACCCCTAATGCCAACGATGTCTTGCGCAAGCTCAAACAAACTGTTTGGCGTTTCAGACTCAAGTGCAATCTCCTGGGCAATTCGCTCAAGATCAGGATCGTTCAGGAGTTCGTTAGCTTTCTTACGGGCACCATAAGTGAAAAGACGCTCACCGTCCTCGGCATTGCGCCACGCTTCCGCAAAGGAATGGAATGATCCAGTTCGAAGCGTACTTGTAACTGCAGCCGCTCCCGTAGCCGCAGTAATACCAACAAGTCCGCGCATACCAAAAGAAGTCAAGGCTGCGCCCAAAGACGTAGATGCGCCAGCTGTTACTGGAGTTGCTGCAATTGCTGCTGCTCCAGCCGCCAAGGCAATCCACTGAGTAACGTCATCCATTTGACGAATGGTCCTAAACGCACGTTTTGGAATTTCGGAGGCATAAGCCATGCCTTCAAATGTTGGCCCGAAAGCAGGTGCAAGAATCTTGCCGATCCCACGGAAAGGAATACCCGTAATCTTTGCGGCAGCATCCCAAAAACCGTTGGAGTGTACGTCACGTTCCGGGGGCGCATACCCCATTGCATTGAGCGAATACTGTTGGCCCGGCGACAAGCTCCCAAATATCGCGCGCTGATACGAGTCCGAGTAGGAGGGCAACGTGTCGGCCAATAGTTTCGACGATGACATTCCCCAAATCTCGCCAGCATTAGAAAAAAGCTGCTGGTCAGGGAGATTCATAGACGCCATTGACATAAGCGCCTCTGGATTATTTGCCATGTACGGGTTCATGGCCGCCAATGTTTTGAACCGCCAAGCCGCTACATTGTCGGCAACTACTGATTTTTGAATACTGTCGGCAAGAAGAAGATCATTTTCTTCTTGGGACGCATCAGACAAGTAGTTTTGATTGACGGTCATTGGGAACATTAACGGTTCACCTTCGTAAGTAGCTCAAGGAAAAACGGGTCGCGTGTAGCGTTGGCAAGTTGTTGCAAGGTCCGACCTATCGATGATTGGACGCGCAAGGCTTCAGGACCACGGCCCGGCCCAAATCGCAAACCATCTGTAACCGGAACCTGTGGGCGATCATCGGGTGCATAAAGTCCGCCACCGCGACCCGAAATTTCTGCCATAACGTCCTGCATTGACCGCTGAGGTTGAGCGGGCGCATTGACGGTCGGTTGATCTGGCTGACTCTGTTGTGTTGGCGCATTTGCCGGCGGTGCGGAAATCGTTGTTGTGCGCAAATCTGGAGTTGGCATTTGTCGCTGCAGAGCAACTTGATCTTTGGCATCACCATACGTTTGATTAGGAACGCGCTGAACTGGTTGACCCGGCAAACCTGCTGGTGTTTTCTTAGCCCTGGGCATTTGCACCTCCTCGTGCTGCCAATGCTTGCATGATCTGTGCTACTCGAGCTCGAGGATCTTGCGGCCCTTGCGGTGCGGCCTGGGCCGGCGCACCCTGCATTGCCA
>Ga0208161_1001638_pt1 | contig 11831 bp, 18 predicted proteins | sample CB_VirMetaG_3_FD_184538 | JGI IMG/M metagenome (GOLD analysis project Ga0208161, IMG submission 184538) | Freshwater to marine saline gradient viral communities from Chesapeake Bay - CB_1508_1S Viral MetaG (SPAdes) (version 4) | ecosystem: Environmental > Aquatic > Marine > Coastal | place: USA... | reverse complement strand
GTATCAGTAGCTGAATAAGTAGAAGTTGTTTTTGTAGTCATTGCATTATTAGTATAATAAGCTAAATTTTTTGTAAAGCCGTAAGCAACTGCACTAATAAAGCTAATTGCTAATATAATCGCTATGTGTTTTCTCATTATTAACCTCCAAAATCAACTTTAACAATATCAATTTCATCTTCATCCCACGCTGTTGTCCAGTTACCTGCAGTCTCAAATATTGCAGCTTCTGAAATAGTAGTTGTTCCGTAAGTCAATCCTAAAATATAAGGTGAGTAAGAGAATGTAAATTGTTTAGATAAAGTTCCACCACCTGCAGTAGAAGTTACATCAGTAATTCTAACATCACCAGAGTATTCTAAAGAAATAGCACCTCTTCTCATTACGTAAACAGGGTAAACACCAGCCGTAGGAGCACAAATAGTGTCATTTACAATTACTCTTTTTCCGTCGAATACTGGCACGCTTGGGTTTGCAAATAAGTTAATACCTAAATTAGAAGCTGGTGCATAATTAACTAAATTATCGTCAACCATTTGTTGATAAGTATAAGAGTGAACTATCATCTCATTATATCTTCCAAACTTTTCGCCTACCATATCAACAATAGCTTTTCTTAATGAAGAACCTGAAAAAGCACCACCAGCGTAAGAAGCGTCATAATGGTTTGCTAACGAAGCACCTGCTGCTAAATTCAAGTCTAACATTGTTTTTAGTCTTGCTTGCTGTCTATCTAAAACACCTTTTCTAACATTTGCAATTTGTTTTACAATAGCTTGGTCGTTATCACCTTCGCCTTTGTAAAACGCTTCAAATTGTGAGTGGTCTATTACTGTAGTTTCTACAATCATTGGTAAACTTGCAGTATAAGAACTCATATCAACACCACTTGCTGAAGTAGTGTTAGTTGTTACAAGAGTAAAAGTCATATCTCTTGAAATATCTTTGTCAAATGACCTTGTGATTATCTGACCCACTTTGTTATCTGGTGCAACTCCTGTAAATAAGTTAGCACCTACTGCACCCTGTGCAATAATATTGTTAATTCCTTCCCACTTTTCCATATCGTAAAAAGGTCTTAACACGTTATTCAAATATGTCTGTGCCATATTAGTTTCCTTTTAATGCGTTAAATAAATCTTTTAATCCACCCAAATTGTCATTATTGTTAGGAACTTTGTTATTATCTAAACCTGGCGTCTTAGTCGGTTCGTTACTATTAATAAACAATTCAATCTCTGAAAGTTCAAGTTTTGAAAGTGCATCACGCTTGCCTTCTTCAACTTTTTCTAATAGTTTTAACTTTTGTTCTTCTTGTAATTTGGTTTGGGTTTCATAAAATTGTTTTAAATTATCATAGTCTTTGTAATTGTCTAATTTTGTTGTAAATTCTTCTAATTGTTTTTGAGATTCTGTTAACTTTTCTTGTAACTGCTCTTTTGTTAGTTTTTCGTTTTCTAAATTCAATCTTTTATCTTTATTTTCTTCATTTAATTTATGAATATGGTTTGTTTTGTCTTCTAATAATGCTTTTAATTCTTTTATTTGCTTTTCTTGTTCTAAAAACATTTCTTTATATTTTGGGTCTTCTGGAAGTTCTTTTTCTAAAAAACCATTTTCGTAAATCTCGTCTTCAGTAAACTTGTTTAGTAAAACTTCGGCTTGTTTTTCACCATACTTTGCAATTAGCTTTTCTTTCATTTTCCACCCTTAGCTAATTTGTCAATTTTCTTCTCTATCTGCTCCAACTTCGTTAATACTGTCTGTTGGAATAGTTGTATCTGCTTGCGTTGGTTCGCTTGTGATACTGCTCTGTCGGTCGCCGACTGTAGCTGTGCTTGGTCTATTGAGTTCTCTAAACTCATTATTAACCTCTTTTATTTGTTTTAAAATTTCTTCAAGTTCAAAGTCTTCACCTATGTAACCAATATCTCTTAAATGGTCGTATATGCTTATAACATTGTCATTGAATTTTACTTTGCTTAAATTATAATTCTTTTCTGGGTCGCCGATAACTTCTAATTCATTGTAAGTAATTGAATACTCACCTAAATTATAAGCATTGCCTTCCCTTGCACTTATAATGTCAATTAGCTTGCTTATTTCTTTTTCGTAATATTCCATTATCTTAATATCGTTCTTACGCTGTTCTTCTAACTCTATACGGTCTATTTTAAGAGCCTCACCACTCATTACACCACCTTCATTTACCATTGCCGAAGGCATACCATAATTTTTATAAGTAGCTTTTATTAAGTTGTTTCTATAATCGTCTAACTCTGTAAAATTACCAACTGCATTGACAAACTCTATTTGTTTATCAGGGTCATCAACGTCTGTTTTAGTAATCAATATTTTACCTAAACCAAAAGAACTCTCATCTTCTAATTGAATATTATCTAACCATAAAATAGAAGTTGCTGAATATTGGGCATTCGTTAAACTTGCAAACTGCAGCATATTTACTTGTAATTGAGCCTCTAATAATCCCCACATTCCACCTGAATTGTCGTAGTAGTCATATTTATTAAGACCAGGAAAATCGACCTCAATAAATGGTATTACTTTGTATTTATTCGGTATTTCTTTTATTACTTGCTTTTGCTTATTTACTAGCTTATAACTTTCATTACTCCAAACGTGGTAAAACCATTCTCTTCCATTGTGTATATCTCTAACATCGTAAGCTATTTTATTCTGACTTTTTTCTTCTACTATTGCAACCCATAATTCCCAAATAGGAGCGTCTTGGGTGCCTAAGTTTTTCCATTTATACCAGGCGTTAGTAAAGTCTTGAATTTTAATTTTTTCACCGTCCCAACCTACAAAAACTAACATATTACCATTAAATTTGGCTCTTTTATGAATTGTATTTAATACATCGTCATATTGTATTTTAGATAGTAAGTCCATTTGTCTCTCACCACCATTTGCCCATTTACGACTTACTGGTTGCGAGTAAATATTACATAAATTAGCTAATATTTTTTCAATCATAAAATTTTCAGTGGGAACTATATGCTCAGCTCTTTTTAATATATCGACTTGTTTTTTAGTTGAGTATAAGCCGTCCATATAAGCTACTTGTAATTCCCTTCTTTTATTAGCTCCAAACGAACCACCTCTTGAAAAGAAGTCTAATGCAAAACTAAAACAAGTGTCTTCGATTTCAGTATCAAATAAACCGCTCCATATTTCAGTTGCAAAGTCTTCGTATGCTTTGTAATATACGCTATCTTGTAAATTCATAATTTGCCTAATTCGTATTGTCTAATTGGTAAATAGTTAAATGGATAATATGTTAAACAGTCTATTAAGTGAGTTCTATTCATAGTATCCCTTTTATAGTCATCTCTTGTTATTACTCTCAAATACTTAATTAACTTTTCACATTTTCGATTAATAAATAATTTTCTTTCATTGCTGTAACTTTTAAATGCTGAGTTCGTAGTGTTAAACCTATCCTCAATATTTAAGACATGCTTTGTTTTTCTCCAACCCTCTGGTGCCAAATAATTCTTAAATATTTCATGTATAATTTGGTAGTCTGTTTTAGTTGCTGAAGTCTTACTCGACCCGCCTGTATTATCACCTGTAATAAATAAAGAACTATTAAAATTGTTAGTCTGTAAATACCTTAATATTTTATTGCTTAAGTCGTAAGTATTTGAGTGTGGTTCTTCAAATTCTTTAACTGCAATATTATTTTGAAATAAAACACAAGTCATCGGATTCACATTAAAGTCAAAACTTAAATATGTAGTTTCATTTGCTTTGAAGTCTACATCTACTATACTTTCATTGTCAAAAGTATAAAATATAGCTCCTGAACTTGTTAAGAACTCAGCTAAATACTCTTGTCTAAAACTCTTTTCATCTAATTCTAATTTAGCCCTTTCAATCTCTTCTTCATCTACCAAACCACCTTCTAAAGTCGTCCAAGTGTGATAACTCCAAACGTCCTTATTTATATATTCTGAAACCCAATTAAAGCCCTTAGGAGTTCCTAAAAATGTGGCTTTGCCTTTTGTAGTTGCTATTGTTGGTCTTAATGCTTTTGTGTAAACTTCTTCAATAGTGTCTTGAACTTCATCTATATAAAATTCATTATTTGTAAGACCTCTTAACCTATCATAATTCTGAGCCGAACCAACCATTAAAACCGAACCATTAATTAACTTCATATCTAAATCAACTTCGGACTTGCTTTTTATCCATTGATTAGGAACTAACTCTTTAAACGGCTCCCAGAATATTTTTTTAGCTTGTTTGTGAGTTGGTGCTACGTAAGTAATAACATAATTTGGATTATTTGCTAATTTATAAAGTATTTCAGTCAATACTAAATAAGTTTTGCCACCTCTACGACCACAAATAACTATTTTATTTTTGCTATTATCTACAAAAACACTACTTTGTTTTTTCGTTAATTCCATTTAATGTAATTTGTAATTTAGGAACTTCTATTTGTGTAATTTCTTCTTTTGGTTTTGAAATACAGAACTCTGCTATTTTAAATATACCATCTAAATATGCTTTACCGTGCAACGCTTGTAATTCAATTTCTATTCTACTTACATTACGTTCTAATATTGCACTTAATACGCCTCTAACGTCATTTGTTACTTTATTTTTACTCCCCTTTGGTCTTGGCATTGTCTAACTCTTTGATATAAAAAGTAATATTTTATTGTCTCTAAAATTTACTAAATTTACGACAAAAATTATACTCTTATTGCTTTGTCAATTTCTTTTTTTGTAATTTCGTATATTGGTTTATATATAATTGTAATATATTCGTCTTTAATTTCATAGTCTACTGCAATCGCTTTTTTATCGTCAAATAACTTATTAAGTAAATACCTTTGTCTTTGGTATATGCTATCTATTGACTTCATTTTTTTAAAGCCTCTACATCTAATTTAGTATTATTAACAACATTAACAAAAGTATCTAATTTATTATTTAGTTTTTCTATTGAACTATTAAGCATTGTGATTGAATAATGTATCGCTTCATTCTGAGCATTTTGTTTAGTTTCTAATACTTCTATTTTAGTATATAGCTTGTCCAACGCTTCAACCTTTAATCTTAATGCTTTGTCATTGTCATTATTTTCTGAAATTTGTATTTCAAGTTTTTCTATTCTGTTGCCTAATTTTTGCCAAACTATAACAAGTGATATAATACCGGCTAAAATTTGCAATAATAAAATAGTTAATTCTGTTGTTAGTGTAAATTCCATACTCTTGTAATTAGTGGCGACTTGCAATTTAAAACCTCTTTAACACTCATTAGTCTTTGAGGTCTTTCTAATATATTGTTTATTTTAACATTCTTAATTAAAAGTAATAATTCTTTCAATTCATTTCTGGTATTGTTATTTGAAAAGTAATCGGCTCACCTAATACCACTTCTAAACCTTCATCGTAAATAATATAATAGAAGTTATCCGATTGACTAAAATTATAATTAACCCAATACAATGTCTCACCTCCTGATACCGGTAAACCTTTATAATCGGCACATTGCTGCCTTGCATTTATTGCTTCTTGTTCAGTTTGATATGTATATCCTAACATTAATAAACTCCGTAATATGAATTAATATTAGTATTTATTCCATTCACATTAGAACCTTCGTAAGTAGTATAAATAATATGTTCCTGAATATTTCCATTAAAATAACCTGATGTCATTTCACCAATAACTCCAATGCTATATCCATACGTTGTTCCTGCAGACGTAGTAGCTGAACCACCAACAACCTCACTAAGAGTTAATGAACTATTATTTTTATAAATGTAAATATTTAAGCCACTATCATATAAAATATTGTATATGTTTTGATTAGTATCTTGTGAAGTCGAACTTGTTTGATATATCCTGTAAGAACTACCATCGCCCCAATAAGTACTATTTTTATTAGATGTATTAAACCTAAAACCAGCCCAACCTGTTGATGCCGCACCGCTACTTGCTACTGAACCTGATACGTTATATGTAGTTGTTGTAGCTGTCGCTTTTAATGTTTGAAAAATAGAATACCTTGCAGGCTTTGTTATTGCCGTGCCTAAAGTTAAACTATCATTTGTTCCATCAAAACTTAATGTCGGCTTGCCGTTCTCTAATAAAACACCCGTTGAACTATCATAAATCTTAGGTTGATTTGCAGCTGTAGTTTGCGTAGCGTCTACAGTGTTTCCACTTTGGTCATACCAAGTCTTAACAAATCCATTTGTTCCACTACAAAAGGTTGCTAATGAAGTCGTGTCTAATTCATTACTAACAAAACCTATATCTTGTTCACTATTATCACTCGCACGTCTTACTCTTATCGCTGAACCTGAATAAGCTGTTCTTAATTTTCTTGTTGAATACGCCGCCGCAGCACCTGAGTAACTGTCTAATAATAAACTTGCTGCATTAGGAAATATTTGATTAGTTCCAATATAAACGTTGTTTATTGCAGTTGTTCCAATATAAACGTTATTTATTTGATTTGTTCCAATATACATTTATACCACAAAATAAATTGTATTACTATCTTTAGAACCAAGAGCCGCATATTCTGCTGCTGTTAGAACAGCTATTGCATTAGCCGTATAAGTAGCGTTTGCACTTTTACTAATTGCATTCATATATGTTTTTAATTGCGACATAGTAGTCTCTTTTAAAAGAGATGAATCAGCACTATCAATTAATCCAAAACTATCAGCATCAACAGGTGTGGTTTTTGCAGTAGCTCCAGCAATAGAGCTACCAACATTAACGCTATCCGTTACATCAGCTCCATCTTCTACGTTTAGAATAGTTCTTGCTTGACTTGCTGAAACTTGTTGAACTGCTCCAGACCCACCTGTATGCCTTCCTAAAAAATGAGATGTCGAAATATCTTCAATTTTTGCTAAAGTTACATTACTATCTAATATTTTTGCAGTAGTTACAGCGTCATTGTCAATAGTCCACGTAGCACCTGAGCCGCTTACTGTAATATCGCCTTTATCACCATCAGCAACTGAACCAGAAATTGCAATATTACCACTACCTAATAATGAAGTCGAATTAATAGTTTTAATATTCGTTCCACTTACCAAAGTAGCTTGTTTTGCATCTAAAGCATTTTGTAAATCTGTTTGGCTACTCAAAGTTCCCGTTATAGAACCCCAAGTTGCACCACCACCACCACTAACGGCAGGGAAATAACTAATTGCCATTTTCAGCTCCGTAAATTTTAATATAACCAGTGCCTTCGGTATTAGAATTCGCAGTATAAACACAACTTAATTTTTCAATTAATACGTTTATTTGGTATATTTTCGCATCCGTTGAATTACTTGCACTATTCATAGTTAAAGCACTTTCAACGCTTGTCGTTCCGTCTTCATTTCCAACAAATAATTGAAAAGTTCCGTCTACAGCGTCCGCACCTGTCCATACAAATATCACTGATGTTATCGCAGTCGGTTCTATAAGTGGTGAAAAGGTCAAATTTGAACCTAAATCGAATTGTTCTTGAGCTATAAGTCTACCCATTTAATGCCTCTATTTTATTTTCATAGTATAATATTAATTCTTCAATTTCTTTTATTTTTGGTCTTTTGTTTATTTGTCTTTTAGCTTCCATTAATTCTTTAAAAACTTTTAAGCCGTAAGTGTCAATTATATATTCGGCATGTGCAATTTCGTTTCCACTTAAATACTTATTGCATCTAACACATTGAGGATGCACGTTGTATTCATTCCACCTTAGAGCATAATTTCCACGTTTAACAAAATGACCAGCTTGTAAGTCCTGAGTTCCTAATTTTAAAGTTTTTCCACAAGTTACACAATTACAATAACCTTTATAGTCTGAGTGTTTTAATTTAATGTATTTTCCAAATAATACATCTAATTCAATTATTCTTTTTTTTATGTTAGGTGTTTTTGTGTTTTTTAGTTTTTTCAATTTAATTTAATTGAAGTTTGAGAAAAATAATTTATCCACGCATTATAAACCTGGATAGGAGTTTCACTTACATTGTATTGATAACGTTCAGTTAAAACTTGAGTTGAACTTGTCCCGTCTTCAAATGGTGTTATGCAAATTCCACAAATTTTGTCAGTAATTGGGTCTAAATAAACTTCTTGACCTTCGTCATCGTGTAATAATAACATCATAAATTGTAGTCTTCAAAAGTTGGTAAATTAAAATCTCTTTCAATGCAAAATGAATAAACCATATCTAAATAATCACTAAATTCTTTTGTATTCATTACTGAAGTGCTTTTTCTAACTTCGAAAATATAGCCCTCTAACGTAACTTCTTCCACTGGTATAAACATTTGCTTAAATATTTCGTGCATTTCGTCCTTTGTGTGTCCGCACTCTTGACTTGCTATTTCTACAATCGACCAATATAAGTCGTTTTGTCTATTGGAACGTGTTTTTCTATATTGTTTTATTTCTACTAATTCCGTTCCACAAGTAGAAATATAGTTTAAAATTTCATTAGTATTTTCTTTTCTAAATACCATTTTTATCTTGAGTTTCTTCAGCAGTTTTTTTGTTAAACCATAAACCGATTACTATTGCACTTATTGAAGCTAATGCGGTCGCAATTTGTTCAGCGATTCCTGTTAATACTTCAGTTTGAACTCCCAATAAACCTAATAATGCAATTATCCAGCCAATTAATTGAACCCAAAACGCCTTATTTCCTAATTTTGTTGTAATTGGTGATGTTTCCATTTTCGTTTCCTTATAAATTAATAAGTAATATTTTATAAAATTTTTTAAATGTTTTGATTTGTTTTTTAAATTATTTGCTTTTATTTGTAGTTTTTCAATATTTGAAATTTTTAATTCTGGTAATTTAGCTTCTTTTATTTGGTTTTGGAGTGGTTTTATTTCTACTTTTTTGAATTGTTGGCTTACAATTTCGCTTTTATCTAACTTTGCCATCTTGCCTTTTTGCCTCTAATATCGTAATGAACAAAAGTATCGTATAAACCTAACCCACCCTCTTTTATTTTGTTTTCTTCAATTAGAAATTCAATAATTTCATATAATTTTTTAGGTTTTAATTCTGTTCTTAAGTCTGCTGCTTTACCTTGTAAGTGTTGAGAGTTTTTTGCACCACCCACTTTTTTATTATGCTTTTCAGTTCTATATGCTGACAAAATTGTAATAGGTAAATCTATGTAATCTCTTATAATTTGCAAGTTATTTGCTAATTCAATTACATTTTGTAAGAGCTCAGAAGGAACAGGAGTTCCATCTTTGCATTTAAACTCATTTATATTAAAGTTTTTCGTAATTGTTGCCATAGAATTGTGCAAACATACGAAATTTTTATGACTTTTCCAAATTATTTTTTTAGAAAATAAAAAAAAGTTAGCGGAATTTCACAACTCGACTAACTTCGATGCTAATTTTGGAGTAAATTAGAATAATTCTGTTTGGTTATTTAAATGTTGGAATCTATCTTTAACATTTTTTAAATTTATCTTTGCTTGTTTAAAATAACTATCTTTTAATTCAACACCTATTGCTTTTCTTCCTAAACTTACAGGGCTGTAAACTTCAGAACCTACACCCATAAAAGGCGTTAAAACAACTTCATTCGGGTTAGTATATAAAGTCACCAATCTATCAATAACATCTAATTGCAAAGGGTGGACGTGCTTTTCGTCGTCGTCTTCTCTACTATCTTGAAATTGCAATACATTATCAATCCTAATATCATCCCAAACGCTTGAGGCGTAACGTTGCCATATATAATGACTTAATTTATTATTAGGGTCTGTTTTTTCGTAATGCTCTTTATTTAGATGTTGCCATAATTCCTTTTCATTAAATTCTGTTTTATTTGCATTATTAAATGCTTGTAAAATATTAGGTAGTATAGGCGTAGCACCGTAATATTGTTTTAATCCATTAATATGTTTTACTGGTATTTGGTTTTCGCCTTTTTTACTAAAAATTAATACATAATCAGGCATAGCAGTAAAACATTTGGTGCTGTCTTCAACTATAAATTTATGCATCAAACTTTTAACCATAGTTCTCATTCTAACTTTTAAAGGTTCTTTCCATATAGTTATCCTATTCCTATATTCAAAGTTATATTTTTCGTGTAGTCTAATTATTTCGTGTGGGAAATCCCACAAACGACTATCATTATCAAACACGTCTTGACAATGAACTGCAGTTAAACGACCTGGTTTTGTAACTCTTGAAATTTCTTTTATTAAAAATTCATATTGTTCTAAAAATTGTTCCTTACTTTCGCAATTACTAAAATCATTTTCAGAACTTGAGTAATTATAAAGCCCTGCAAATGGAGGACTGTAAACACTAAAGTCTATTGAGTTTTTTTCTAACTCTGGTAATACATACATACAATCACTATTGTAAATTGCATAATCATCTGTTATTAATTGTTCTTTTATCATTTCTATTTACTCCTAAAATTTTGGTAAAATTATTTTTTGATTAAATTCTTTTTTACTTATTGAAAAATCTCTATTAACATTATTTTTAATGTTTTCAAATAACTCAACTGCTTTTTGTGTTTTTAACTGCAAAGCGTCTATTATTCTTTTTTGTCCATCAGAATAAACTAAATCGACTATAACTTCATTTTTCTGACCAAATCTCCAAAACCTTCTTAACGCTTGATAATACTGTTCGTAACTCCAAGTTGGAAAATAAACAGTATGATTACAATGTTGCCAATTCAAACCAAATGCAGTCATTTTTGGCTTTGTTATTAGTTTTTTAATATCACCATTGAAGAAATTTAATAATATATCTTCTTTTTTATCTAAGTCCATAGAGCCTTTAATCTGATAAGCATTTTTATCTAATTCTTGCAGTAAATCACCTTCATCATTAAAATTACACCAATATACAGAATTTTCATAGTTAGAACTTAATTCAACTGCTTTTTCGCATCTATCTTTTATTGTCATTTTCTGTTCTTCTCTAACTTCACTCATTCGCCTTGCAACTATGCCAAATGCTAATATCTGACCGTCAATTATCCAATTATTATTATTTGTGACTTTATTATAATTAATATTTAAGTTAGGTAATTTATAAGCCGTATCATCAAAACCAAAATCAGATGGTTTTTTCATAAATATAGCCCACGTTGAAACCCACTCAAAAAAACTATTTTTTGCGTGTGGCTTTAAATAAAACTTATTACCAATATCTTGAGGTCTTATATTATTCTCATTGTTTGCAAAAAATTTACCTAACATATCAGTATAACCTAAATACCCTAACGCTTCGCTTGAAGTTCCTAATTCTATAAAATCATTAGGTGAAGGTGTGGCTGTAAATAAATACCTATACTGTATATTTTTTAAAAATGTAGTAATTTTACTTTTTATTTTACCATTAAAATTTTTTAATATAGAACTTTCATCTAATATTACACAACCGTAATCAGAACTATTAAATTTGTCTAATCTTTCATAGTTGCAAACTACTATTTTACTTTTATAATTCCCGTCTTTTGAATATTCAATATCATCAATGCCGAACTTTTCAGCTTCTTTAATAAATTGAAAAGCAACTGCTAAAGGCGTTATTATTAGAGTTGGCTTGTTGGTGTGCTTAACGTAATTTTTAGCAACCGTCAATTCTATTATGGTCTTACCTAAACCTGTATCAAGAAATACACCGCAACGACCTTTTTTAATTGCAAATTCTGCAATATATTTCTGGTAATCGAACATATCATCGGGCATAAAATTATAATCAATACCATTATTTATTGATATATGCCGTTTTTGTTGAAGAAACTCTTCATAATTCATAATTTACTCCAAATTATTTT
>Ga0208161_1001637_pt1 | contig 11833 bp, 13 predicted proteins | sample CB_VirMetaG_3_FD_184538 | JGI IMG/M metagenome (GOLD analysis project Ga0208161, IMG submission 184538) | Freshwater to marine saline gradient viral communities from Chesapeake Bay - CB_1508_1S Viral MetaG (SPAdes) (version 4) | ecosystem: Environmental > Aquatic > Marine > Coastal | place: USA... | reverse complement strand
CTTTATAGGCTCTCCATTGCTTGACATAAATGGATGGTATGTCGGATAACCATCGGCATCATTGCCAACTCGATTTAAAACCTCAACAAACATCCTTTGTTGACCAGTAGAGTACAGAGCAGTATTGTCACCATCGTTAATACCACCTGTAAAACCATGATAGTACGCATACGCTGGCCGTCCTCTAAACCAACTGGTCTGGGTGCTCCAGCGTGCTGCCTTGAGCCATGGTGGTTTGTCACCGTCATCTTCTCCTCCCTCATCCTCCAATGGTGCATCTGTGATCGGCTCAACTTCACCCCCTGCTGGAGTGCCTGCCCCACCACCTCCGCTGCCACCACTGTTGCCATTTCCTTGATTGCTACTTGAACTCTTGAACTTAGATGCGTCTGTAGTCCAACTTACCGTTACGGTATACAACCCTGGAGCACTCGTAGACTCTTGAAAGTCTCGGGCCTCACAGATCCACGTTACACCACCGATATCTTCACGCTGCCCAACAAACGGTAGCCCAGGTGCAGTACCGATATAACCTTCTTCGGTACAAGGATCATCTATCTTAATTAGCCAAGTCTGAGTGTAATCCTGTACTGGAACTGGCGGTGTACCCTGAAGCCTTACAGATACAGAACTTTGATGGGTTCGACCTAAATTCGTAACTGCCATTAGTATGTCTCAATCTGAATTTGGTTTCGTGTATTAGCTTCGATCATTGTCAATGCTCTTAGCATCTTTGTGTTCTCAATGTTCTGTTGAATTTTTTGCTCGGCCTCTAAGCTACCAAACTGTATTGCTTGACCTTGGAATCGTTCAAGATTCTTTCGCATTTCAACAACATTGTCTTTGGCATCTTCTGTTTCACTGGTGATATTTCTAAACGCATTCAAAGATCCATCAGCAGATTTCCTTGTGTTGTTCCAAGCATTCCAGATGCCTTCAGCATTTTGGTCAATGGCACCGTGAACAGTGTTCACTTGACTCATGATTCCGTATACATCACCTATGTGACTTCCTACAATCGCTGCACTGGTCGAAGTGAGCTGATTTGTAAATTCAACTAGTGCTCCAGTGGTTTTCACTAGCTCTTGCCCGAATGCTCCAAGTGTTGCTAACTGAATAAGTTGAGCAAAATTATAAGCCAATACAGAAAGCACTGAAGCTAATGCACCACCAATCATTGTGAATGTTGCTATGCCAGTTGCCACTGTTCTTAGGACAGAAGCAAAATACAAAAGTCCCGTTGCTGTTGTTTTAGCAATGTCCTTCATTGCTTCCATGTCCATGTTGAAATCGAGAATGCCTCCAAGCATTCCTGAGAAATCAACAGATTTCATCGACTGGGCGACAGACAGTAAAGCTAATCCAAATACTCTGATGATGTCTGTAAACTGAGCAAAGAAGTTTGCTGATGCCATCTGTCTGGCTTCACCGAATACAGTGAGCAGGTCTTTGATCTCAACCATACTATCAACTACACCGGCATCAAGTTCTCCAGTGAGTAGACTGACATCCCTGGTAAGACTGGAGAACCCAGCAGATCCTTGCTGAAGGAAAGGCAGTAGTCTCATACCACCTTCACCAAATATCTTCATTGCAAGTGCTCCACGTTCCGCTGGATCTTGGAACTCATTGAGCTTGTCTGCAATCAATGCTAACTGATCTGTTGTGCTCTTTCCTCTTAGATCAGCCACTCCAATTCCAAGTTGCTGAAATGCAGCCTTGGCTTCACCTGCACCCATGGCAAGCATACCAATGTTTCTCTGCATAGATGCAATTCCAGTTTGCAACTGATCGAACTCAACGCCTGCCATTCTAGTTGCAATAGAAATCTGTTGAAATTCATTGACTGTCATCCCAAGTCTTTTGGATGCTTTGTCTAGTTGATCCATCGCATCAACTGTTTGCATCAGTGCTTGAGCGAACTTTCCAATATTCCTCTGAACAACATTGATGCCAACAAGTAGTGCAAGAGCACCTCTAGCCATCTTAGTAGCACGAGCCATTGATGCGGTATTATCCGCAGTCTTTTTCATCGTCTTGTGTAGACGACCTAAATCGGCAACAGCTTTATTGATACCTTGGATTTCTGCTCGTATTGCTACTTGACCAGCAAGAATTGCTTGTGCCGCACTCATATGTAATAACCTTTGCTCGGGCTATGTTTAACGAACTTCCTAGCAAAATCTGGAAATGCTTTTTTTGCTTTTTTTAATGCGTCACTTCTACCCTTCATTGCACGCTTGAGTCCTAGACCCATGTAGCTTTTTGTCGGTGCCTTGAATTGACCTTTTTGCCAAGGTATTTCATGGTAGGCATTGTAATTCTTTTCGCCATTTGCCAAAGTCTTCCAAGGTATCCAGCCCTTCTCTGCCATCATGATATAGCGAAGTTGCTTAACGGCTGGCTTGTCTTGAGGTGGTTGACCTTTGATTCCAGCAAACTCAGTCCTCCACTCCATGTCCCAAGTTGCACCCCTTTTTCCACGTTGTTTGATGGCAGGCACTCGTCGCCAACGACGCATTTGAGTTCCACCAAACTCGACCTTTCTCGCAATCGTTTTACCACCTGAACTGTATTTCGGGTTTGGACCTTGACCACCCTTATTTGGACCTACGATGTAAGCACTGATCTTGAAGTATCGTTTGCCCTTGGAATTTTCAAATGAACCTACTCGATAATTCTTCAGTTCAGCCCAGGTAATACGATGCAATGACCTTTTGGTGTAATACTTCGGTGGACCCTTAATGTTCCGTCTTGCAGTAGACCCTACTGTAAATTGCCCAGTTGTTTTAGCTAATTGATCTCTAGGGAATGGCATGTTGTCAGGTCTGCTTCGACCCTTGATTGCATTCTTGGCCTTTTCGCGTATCTCGATGGACATATACTTATTTGCCAAGTTGATAGCTTGCATCAATGCTATACCAGCATCCCCGGTAGCCCACCAAATCTTGGCCTTGATGAAGTTGTCTCGATCCTTACCCGTCAGCTTTGTTCTTGGCATTAAATGCGCCTTTTAAGACTGAGAGGTTGCTGCTGTTGAGTTTGACTTTTTGTCTGCCGTTTTTTGAAATGCCTCTAGCATTAAATCCATCAGTTGTTGGGAGTCTTGATCTACATAGTTCTCCAAGTTCCCAAGCTGTGAATCGCCAAGGCTCGACGCCGCAGAAGCCAGCAATGTTAAGCAGCGTTCGTCTGAGATTAAATTCAGATGCTCTTCCATCATGTCGCTCAGATTGCGACGAACCTTCTGCATCATCCGTAAGAGTTGGGCCTGCTGCGGAGACAGGCCCTCGTAGAAAAAAGATATGGCTTCAAGGAGGGCATCGCAGAGGTCTTGCATCTGTTCTCCAGCGACACTTTTGCCGAAATCAGTAGGATCAACTCCGAGCTTATCCGCACGCTCTTCAATGAGTATCCATACCATCTCAACACAATGTCTTGGAGAGAAATCAACCTCTTGTAGTTTGGATAGAATTGGAATTTCTAGTTCGTCTTCGATCCTGGTCGCAAGATAGTAATCCATCTTGAGGAACCATTCTCTACCTTTGCCATCCTTAAATTTAGCCATTAGGGAACCGTGTACCATGTTGGAGGAGCGTGACTACCAGAGTCGGCAGTATTGACAACTGGCTTCAATGATACGTCAACGGTCAATGCTTCGCCAAGAGACTCGTTACGAGTGAATGAGCGAACCATCATTATTGCTCGCAAACCTTCGCTTCCAGTCGTTGCAATCGCACCGTCCATAACAGCAAGTTCAACATTTGTCTTGTTGAAGAAGGCATCTTGGAAAGCAGTAAATGCTGCATCGCCATTGTCGTAGAGCATCTTAAACTCTACACCTGCATCAATCAGACCGTTCAGGTAATCTCGGAATCCTCCAGAGCACCTGCGGGTCACTTCGACTTCACTCTGCTCAAGAGACAGGGTAAGGTCCATGACGTTGCAGATTTCAGTCCAAGTGGGAACCGCATAGGTTCCAGTGTTGTAGTACAGTTTGGCATCTTCGGCCAAGATAGCTGCCATTAAACCATTCCTTTATAGGTGAAGCTAATGCTGGAGATGAAAGTGCTACTCTCCAACAAAAGCGAGTAATCGTAAAGCTGATCGTGGACAATATCATCAAGCACAAAAGAAATCCCGCCAGCATTCAACTGATAGTAATTTGTCCTGATGTGATCTTTTATCTCTTGGCATACTGTCAACAGAATATCAACTTCAGCCTCCTGACCATCAGCAACGTCCAGATCGCCTCTCACAGGAACGTAGTCCCTTACGATCAGTCGCAATTCAATGGACTTCATCCATGAACTACAACGTGCCATCTTGGAGTCTTCAACAGAAGCGGGGTTTACTACACAGACAAAAGGTTGGGAGTCACCTTCATGTTGGGGAATGAAGTCCTTGTAAACTTCAGATGGTTGCTTGGTATAACTACCAACCTTGATGGCATTGACCAACTCATTTTGAAGTTCCTTAACGTACTGCATCAACCAACACCTTTACAGTGAACCCTAATCGTCTTCTTGCTTTGATCTGTGTACTTGTACATTGCATCACCACCGTCAGCCAAGACAGAGTATGTCACCCCATTGTGGGTGATCGAATCTCCCCTGGAGGGCAGAAACGTATTACTACCATCAAGCAAGTCTGATGTAAGGAATATGAAATCATTTGATTCCATATATAAAGTCTCACCATCAATCGCAGAAGTCTGATTAAACCTAGTCTGGCCTTGTACAGCCCGAAGGGAAATGGTATTTCCCCCCGAGCGTTTGTACGAGACATTGACGCCTGCGGCTTGACTAAGAGTTTTAAACAAGGCTCTACTAGCCGAGTCAAAGGCGCTCATAAATCACCTGCTAGACAATTGCAGTTTCGTTTTGTGCCAGAGCTTCCGATACGACGATTGGAATGCCGAAGGCTTCTTGTGGGAACGGAGCCGGGAATCCGGTGGGATTCGTGGCAGTCCTGCTGGTTTGCAGGCGATGCTGTTGTGCTCGACCCATGACGATCATGTTCGGCTTCTGGTCAACAGGGAACAAGGAGATAGCTTGTGCCAAGAGATCATCACTCAAAGCATTGCTTGCACCATCTTCCAAGTTGGCGATACGGGCAACCGAGAGGTCGTGACCTCGCTTCAGTCCGCAGTAACCACCGATCATGTGAGAGTAAGCCTTGAACGACTGTACTCCAGTGCCGTCAGGACGATCCACAATCTGTCGAGGACCAACGGTGAACTCACCGCTGCGACCCCAAACAACTTCAACGCCTTGCTCGCCAGCATTCAACAGGTAGACGCTAGAAACGTCAGAACCCGTACCACCAGCACCGATGACCATTGCATCAGCAAGAGCATCAAGGTTGCCCAGGTCTTCAAAACCATCAAAACCTGCTGCTTTATTGTTCGTACCTCGGAGGATCTGCTCTTCCACTTCTCGGAAGGCTTGTCGCAGGTGAGCAACAGCTTCAACCAAGATAGCATGGTCAGCACCTCGTTGATCCGTATCGGCAACAGCAACATCAACCCAGAACGAAGCATCGAGATACTTCAAGGTGATCGTCACTTGCTCGTAAGTGCCTCGTAGCCCCTCGACGCCGGTATTCGGGTTTCTAAATCCGATTTGCGGATTAGCAGTCTTGTTCGTGTATTTGAACAAGTCACTCGTAGCAGTACGAGCAGGAAGTGCAGCCAAGAATGGAGCAGAGTCCAATACCTCGGAAAGCATTGCATCCATATCGACGTTGTTGAACGTCAAAACATCACTGGTTCTCAAAAGGGCATCAGCCATAGTTTATTTCTCCTTGGAGATTGTTGGTTATTTAAGGGAAGCAAGAGCAGAAGCAGCACGAGCCATGTCAGGTCGAATACCTCGCTTCAGGTCATCTCGCTCTCGGAGTTGTTGTTCATGAGCACGCATCTGCTCTTCAGACAATTCAACAGAAGGTTCAGCAGGTTGTTGCTCACCACTCACTGGAGCACCTTGCTCCTCTTGCTCAAGAGTGAGAGATTCAACTTGGCTCTCCAGTTCTGCAATCTTGTCATTCGCAGCAGACAATGCTTCACGATAACATTCATTGAGACTCTTACCTTCAAGGAACCACATAGCGCCTTGATTGCCAAAGACCTCAACATATTCGGCATGGTCAACTGACTTCTCAAGAGTCTCGACTACCACTTGGTCTTCGATCTGCTCTTGTGCCAATTCGACCACTTCCTCTACCGCCTCAACAGCGGTTTGCTCTTCACTCATCTCAGACTCCTCATCTGATTTAGAGAATAAGCCGCCACGAGTCGCGGCAGGTTCCGAAACTACATCAACCGCATAAAGATGCGAGAAACGTAGTGGTGCGATACCGTCATCATCTGACAGTTCAATCATCGCGGATCTATCAAGGATGGTGGCAACACTCATCCCCAGACTTTCCGAATCCTCTTCAGCAAGCGTCATGACATAGTTGGCAATATCACCTTTCGGTGAGATCGCTGCCGCATTAGCAAAGTGAATGTCAGTCCTTACCGTTGAACCATCCAAACGAAAGTCTTTTGCTCGCCCTAAGTGCAGGCCCATCGAATCGCCATCAGGGTGAGTGAGACGAACTTTGATACCCTTGTTTGGTTTGTTACCGTAGTCCACAACCTGTTCAAGAGTTACCTCGTCCACCTCGTATGGCCGGTTATCATTCAACGGTCCTTCTTCGATGACCTTGGCACCGTAAATGACGCCCTTTTCACGATCAATTTCCCCGACCGAGATATCAATCGACTCCAGGCAAAATACCTTCTCTATTTTATTGGTCATATCGTTCTCCGATTTATCAGCACGTTCTACGATTCGTTTAGCCCATGTTCTCCCTGGAGCACCACCCCAAAGAAGAAAGGCAATGTATCCCTTGTCTTTGTTCCTGTCTTTTCCCGGTGAAGCCTTCTCATTGCCCTTGTGACGCGAGAAAAACGAGTTCATGCGTTTGACGGTGGACAGGCTTAGGTTCTTCTTATTTGCTATATCTCTCGCTCTAGCGACCCCTACTGCCGTACCACCTTTGCCACCATTCTCTTTGCGTAGCTCTAGTCCACGCCTTGCAGCATTGGCCATGGCATCATTGGGTTTATAGCCATCATTCTCCGGCATCGTCAGAATCCTCCTCGTCATCCATCACTGGAGCACTAGGCACTGGAGCAGAAACAGAAGGTGCTGCCGAACTGGTCAAACCCAACTCTTCTTTGTACTGCTGTTCCTTGGCCAGTGCCTCGGCAACCTGATACCAGTCATCACCGTATCGCTCTCGTCGGATCTCAGCATGGGTCTTCAGTCCAGCATTGATTGCATCAATGTCTGCTCGAAGTTCCTTACTAGGATCAAACCAAGGAATACCATCTGGAATCCATTCATACTTGACGCGAGGCAATCGCCATCCTCTTGGTAGTCTGAGCACTCCAGTGCTGATCCATTGCTGGATCTTCCAGTTGGTGATGTGATAGAGCATATCCTTCAGACCTTCCTGCTTGGCAACACAAGACTTTCGATACTGAAGTAATGCGATTCGACTGCCAGAGTAATTCGTATGAGATGAATCAAACATGCTCCAGTCTAGGTCCAGTGCCTTGAGTGCAACATCGAGACTCATTTTCATAAAGTCTTGAAACTCTGTCGATGGAGTCTTTGATTCCAAGAACTCAGCCTTATCACCTGGATCGAGATCCAGCATGATTGGACCCTTGCCAAAGTTCTTCAGGTCATACCCTGGAGCATCGTAGTCTTCAGCAAAGTCAGGTGAGTCTCGGCTAATCGTCAGTGCAAACAACTGAGATACTTTCGCCTTCAAACGAGCATATTCTGTTACTTCCAAGATGTCATGGAATGGAGCAATAGCTGCGGCAAGAGGGCTAACACCTCGGATCTGGTCAAAGCTATCAAAGTATCCCAAGTGATAGACGTTCTCTGCTCTCAACTCTCGGTCATAGTTGTATTGGTACTGCGGCGTCTTATTCCATAATGAATAGGCAAGAGGTTGGGACATTGAATTGATAGTAATCCCGTGAACCTTCTTAAAGCCATTTCCCATATCTAGGATAGGCGCCCAAGGATTGCGAATGCGATCTGACTCAAGACCTTGAACTCGTCCATCTTGAAGCTTGATGACGAATACATCACCGTCAATGATTCGACGAGTCTCCAGTAGCCTTACAAACTGCCGAAACGAATGCTTGCCCATGATCTCGCAGTTACCCCTGCGACTCCACATCTCCATCAATGTTTCAAGGTCTGCATCTAATCTTGCATCACCCGTCTTAGGATGGAAGTTGAACGAGGCAACGTAATCAAGGTGCTTGCGGATTGCCCAACTAGCAGCAGAGAAGTTACGCCATAGGTCACGGCCAGACTCCATCATCTTGCGACGATCTTGATCGTCCATCAAAACGTCAGAGCTCTTGACCTCGTAACCCGAGTTGCGTCTCTTGGCTTTTGGGTTGATTGCGTCGTACCCAGTCACATCGTAACTGAATAGCGTCTTTGCAGCTTTGGTGATTGCGTTAAACATTACAGACCTTTTCCGAGATCAATAGATTTGTAATAGCTAGAACCTTGCAATTGCTGCAAACGCTTTTCGTAGTATCTCAACTCTTTGCGGACAGATGCACTACCTGTTGCATAGGTAACACTTAATCCATCAACGCTCATGGATTGCAGTCCTGCCGACTCTAGGAGCCGTTCACGCAGGGTATCAATCATCTGCTGGCAAAATGCAATCTCGCGTTGCTTATCGGCATTGTGACAAGTCACTGGAGTACCCCTTATAAAAGAACTGCTTTCCGAGGAGAACGGGGAGCCTTCTGTTCTTGTTGTTTGACTTTCTTTTCCCCTCTCATCTTGATGCCTTCGATGTTGGCAGCGACACAACAACCAACAATGCAGTCCCACCAGTGATTGTCAGTGCCAGGCTTGAGTTTCCATTCCTCTACCGTTCGGCCTCGACCTTCAACTCTGACTGGATATTCTGCTGTCAGGTTCTCAACCAATGCTTTATGTTCTCGTGGATTCTGCTTAGGAATAGAGATACTGCCCTCTGTACCTGCTGGGCATTTCAATCTAGCTGCCGTGTAAGACTTCCACAGATTCGCATCGTAAATGCAATAACGGATAGGCATCTCTTTAGATGTTTCGATTCTCCAGTGAGATCCGATCTTTGCACCACTCTTTTTACTCTTCCCATGATTCAGTGGTTGACTGGATGCACCAATACCTCGTCCATGACTCGGTATGACATACGCCTTCCATTCGCAGGTCCGGCACCAGTTGTAAACGACATCCCTTGTCTGACCCCAGTTGGCATCAATCATTAGTCTGGATACAGCAAGTTCAACATTGTCCTCACGTTTAAAGTTAACGTCGAGGATGCTCTTGCTTAACCCAGTCATGGCTTCTCGGAGTCGGTGCTCCAGAGTTGTGTCGGGGTATAGCTTGGTCAGTGTAGTACGCAGATTACGAAGATTGATATTCTTGTCTTTCTGCTCAGGCCATTGACCGTAATCAATAATATAACCTGTAAAACTGTCTGTGAAACCTACTACCATCCAATACAAACACTCTTTTTGGACATCCGCAAAAGCTACAATCCTTTGGACATCCAGCGGAACCAACCCTGGTTCACAGTGGTGCATATTGTCTAGCAGGAAATCAGCCTTCAAACTCTCTGAATCATCGTCCTCACTAGGCTCATTCTGGTATTCTGCCTGATAAGCCTCCCAGTCGCGGAACTGGAGGTTCATTGCATGTTGGATGGCAGAATGCTCATCCTTGGTAAACCGTTGCTTCCAGCCTGCTGTCAGGCCCTTGTCCATGACCTCTTGGTTCTCCAGGTAGAAGTCACTATACAAAGTGGCATCAAGATCGTTTCGCAGAGCCTCATCTCGTAGTTCACGATACTTCTCCCACATCTCAGGATGCTCGGGTTTACCGTAAAGCATTTGTGTCTTCGTACTCTTCCAATCCAAGAACTCTTCTCTCTTGAGTAGCCGGTCTGCCAGATCGTACTTCTTGACAACGGTGCAAGGCATAATGCAGCTAATCTTCTTAGCCGGTCCTGCAAGCCCCAGAATGTCACCCTGAATGATCCTAAGCCTACTTTCGGTCTGTGAGGGGGAGGAAGCACTCTCTCGCGTCTGAGGGTCATCTACGATGCACATGTCCGGTCTGATAATGCCACCCTCTGGTAGCGTATGCTGTTGACCGCGAATATCACCTGTAATGCCTGCAACTGAGATAATTGATCCTGAAGATTTCGATCCTTCAATCGACGGGAATACTAGCTTGTCGGCTAGCCATTGCATGTTGGTGGGTACACCATTTGTCGTCTGGCCATTGGCTCTGGTCGCTCGACCTTCTAATTGATTGATCGGATAGCAGACTTCAGGAAAGTCCTCGTTGAGTTGCGGGTTGAACCGTAGTTCAGTCTTGATTGATTTGAGTAAGTCTTCTGCCTTACCTGCGGTAGCTCCCACTAAACAGACAAACTGCCTATGACCATAGAGCAATGCCCACATGGCAGCAGTCACAGAGATGGTTGTCTTGCCATTGCCTCGCGGCATAGCTACAGCATAGAGTCCTCCAGAGATGGTAACATCCTGGGTTATCTGGAGCACCTTCAAGTGATCTTCAGACCATTCAAACGTAAAGACATCGGGACGGTATGTTTCGCAGAACTTCTGCAAATCATCCTTGCATGATTGACGACGCTCCCAGTTCTCACATTCTGGGATATCACCAATATCAGCCTGCCGAGCGCGTATCTCACGCATTCGATCTCGCTGACCTTCCCGAATTGTCTTTCCGCTGTTAATCATTGGCATGGATAATCAAAGTGTACCCAAAGATAGTCAACTACAGTTTGGCCATCACCAGTGTCTTTGCTGCAAGATAGCTTTAGCAGATAGCTGTCTGATGTTGTTTCTGATGTGCTGATCTTGAATTTAATTGCCTCATTTACATCAAATCCATTTACACTATCTGCAACTGCATTGAGTGTTGCCCCCGAAATCGTAAGTTCTCCAGTTTCAGATCCAGAATCCGTAACGTCCGACACTACTGGAGTACCAGTCAATGCCTCACCAGTACCAAGTCTCGGAGCCAAATTATGAGTCACAACCTCGGCTGAACCAATCGGCAGAAAGACATGATCGTAATCAGTTCCCATACTTAGTCTCCGACAGAGGATTCTCAAATCTTGTCTTTGTTATCTGGCCTTCAAATTTAGATTTAGATATCTGCTCAACGTATTTAGTTTTGGTCAGATAGGTAGTAGGTCTTCTGCTAATGTCGAAACCACTGGGTATCCAACCAAACACCCATTCCCAAATCAACATCAATCAACTCCAGTTACGGGTTCGGCAGCAGAATCAAGTGTCAAATTCTTAGTCGTAAATGTACTACCTGTAGTTTTTCTAATAGTCCAAGTAGTAGAGCTTCTACTTGATTCCAATATTGCCAAGACAATAGATGCTAATGAGTGAGCATCAGCAGAATCTTGTGTATTGGTCACTGATCGCTTCAGCACTTCGTCGGCCAGTGTTTGTGCTTGGGCAGTTGAGATAACAACACCATCTGTCGATGTGTCTGCGAGGATTGAATCCACATTGGAGCCTACAACCGCAAGGGCAGCAGAGGTGGCAAGCCCACTTTGGATCTCACTGATGGGATCTGTATGATCTGGAACGATAATAAACTCGTCTGAAGAACTAGGAGCAGCAGTCAGGGCTTCCTGTAACGTGATTCGTCCATTCGTTGAAACGTATGTGTCAATCGGCCTTGCCTCACCAGCTAATGCTCCAGAG